>Ga0307507_10004844_pt1 | contig 23126 bp, 21 predicted proteins | sample 7_EM_MG_FD_207223 | JGI IMG/M metagenome (GOLD analysis project Ga0307507, IMG submission 207223) | Populus trichocarpa ectomycorrhiza microbial communities from riparian zone in the Pacific Northwest, United States - 7_EM | ecosystem: Host-associated > Plants > Roots > Unclassified | place...
GAGGAGGAAAAAAAAAAAAAAAAAAAAGAAAACAACTAATATCATGTACTCTCACTCGCAGTTTTTTTTTCCATTAAAAGTATATTAGTAATTGCTTAATAGGCGGGCGTTACCCGGGAGAATACGGTCAGTTTTTTTCTTTTTCTTGTCAGTTCTCTTCCTCTTTCTATTCATTCCCTTTTCAAAACATGTACTTTTTATATATAATAATATTATGATATACATATTTTTGTTTTATTTAACTACTCAATTCTATAATCCCGATTCCCCTATTCCTTCCCTATAATATAAGAAAAAAGAAAAGAAAAAAAATAGGAAGAAAAAAAACACGGCTATTATCATACTTTACAATTTTTTTAACTTCTAATTTTTAGGCTCCGTTTGGCACTTTACTTTTATAATAATAATATTATTATTATGATAGCATAAATTTTGGCATAATATTATTATAGTAATGATTGTATATAGGCAGGTGTGTTCAGCACTGAGTATCATATCGGAAAAACTGGAATAATTAGCCCTCACGCTAGTATAAATACGTTGGAGCTGCCTCTCCCGGTAAGGTCGGAGTAAATTTGTCCTTCCGGGTGAGGGTCAGTTTTTTCGCTGTGTTTTTCCCCCCCCCCCTTAATCCAAATAGGGAATTCTGGACGACTAGCGTGAAGGCCAATTATTCTAGTTTTTTACGGGTATCATACAGTATCGTACTCGAGTACTAAACCATGATAACCCTTTTTTTTTTCCATATCATTATTATTATCATACACGCTTTAGACGATATGCACCATAATATTATTATATATTCTTATAATATAATAGCAAGGCTGGGTTCCAATCGCCACATATTATACCGGTAGGGGAAAGATGAATTTTCCTTTTTTTTTCCCCCCCACTCTTGTGGAATATTTGCCCAACACATAATGATGATTATTATATTTTTTCACATCAGAAAATTTTCATTAGTATAATAATTGTAATGATATATACTATACTAAAAGGGGGCTTAATTTTCTTGCAAAAAAGAAGAAAAAAATTTTCCTCTCGTCCTAATTAACTATGATACCTACTCTCATCACTGAACGTATTGTATGGCCAGACTACATACCGCCATCACATCATAACACCAATCAAACAAAGCCCGACCAACCGTCACGCGAAACAAAAAACAAAAACCGAGGGAAAAAAAAGAACCAGACAAACCGCTGGCTGACCCGGCCCACTCCCCCGTCACGCAAAAAATAGATCCGATACTATTATACATGCTGCCCTACGCTTCATTCAAAAACCTAACCTCCGCAACCCACCAGCACCTCCTCTCCCCCAAATCCAATCAATCAATCGCGATAAGATGGGAAATGAATAAAGCAAAAACTAGGCTTCCGCTCGCGGCCCCCCCTCCCCCCGGCACTCAACGAAAACCTCCGAAAGCCCCGCTTTCGGCTTTGGGGGCGGATTTGAGAAACGGCTGCACGATTTTTTTTCCAACCCCCTTTTTGCTTCTTTCGCAAGGTTTATGCGGGCTCTACTCGAGTATTGGTTGGTTGGTTGGTGCGGTATGGTGGAAGGCCTAGGAGAGAGAAGGAAGGAAGGAAGGAAGGAAGGAAGGTAGGAAGGAAGGAAAGAAAGAAGGAAGGAAGGAAGGAAGAAGGGCAGGGATGGATGCAGGTGGTGGTGGGGAAGGTAATTTATCATAAAAAAAAATTCTCGAAATTTAATACTCTGATTCGCACACCCGTTCTGTTGTTCCACCACAGAGCAGAGAGGTTGGTTGCTTCGTATAATACTTCGTTGGGGGATTGCTGGAGCGTCGTTATTTGGGAATTTACCTCATGTCCGGCGTTATTATATTGTCCTAATATTAGATATCCAAGGCTAACTTGCGTTACGTGCATATTTAGACTATCACAGAGTGCAGAGGTAAATAGAAGGTGTGAGGAGAAATGATCGCCAGGGATGTTAACAGTGTTACTTTGCGCCAGGATTTGAGTATTGCGCCATATGTTAATTTCTCGGTATGTAACCTTATCTTTTTTGTTGGTTGTCGCCTTCTATTGCTACCGGTATGATCATGATATTATAGCAGTTTTTTGGTAGTTACGGCGCATTATTTTATTTTTCCCACCGCGGGGGCGGTTAGTTGATCGGGGGGTTTTTCTTCCTACTCTTCGTAGGAGGTTTTCCCCTCCGCTGCACAAAGAAAGATCCGCCTATTGGGAACTCGAGTTGCTACTCATGTTTTTTTTAATGGTCAATTTTAATATGGCTTCTTTGGTTAGATTGAGAACACCTAGGTATACATTCGCCTTATTTATTTTACTCTAGACTATTGGTCGATTTCCGTCGATGTACATTTCCTGGTTTGTGTAGGGAAATTCTGCACAACACCGCCTTATGCAAAGATACCGAGTCCCCGGCGAATAGGGCCCAACGAACAGTTTGACCACACCAAGATATTGGTTTAGACTTCTTTCTAGGTATCAATGGCTACCATATCTCCGCAGCAATGGGGGTAACGTTCACGGACCCCAACGTGCTGCCATCCTCTCCGGCTAAAGGAAAAATAGGAAAATATTAGGGGTATTAGAGTCTATAGTAATTCTTTCCCCTAAATGCCCCATTTATGGTTTTAAGCTGACCTCGTCAACTTTCCCTCTGGCGATACTGATGCCGGGGACAATCCAGTCCCCGCAAGAACACTTCAAACCTTGCCATGCGTATGCCCCCACCTTCGATTTGCATTTTGGACACTCCAACTTTCCAGAAATTTCGCCTTTCGAAAGTTCAGTTTTCATCCAAAGGAGAGGCTCAACGAAATGATGTGCACAAGGCGGTTGGGGCGCCTCGCTATGAGGTGGCTGCGCAGGTTTTGGCATATGAGGTGTGAAGGAGGCAGAGTTTGCCAGAACGATCCTATAGGGAAACGTTTGTATGTAAGGATGGGTATACCACGACGAAAAAAACGGAAGGGGAGGGAGAGGGAGGAATGATATACATACCGGCACTTTTTGCACTTCAGCTGCATCCCACTTTTCTCTTTGGGAGTTTCATCTTCCTTAACCCCGGTTATTCTTCCGATCTCGGCCTCAGCATCCCGGAAGTGGATTCTCTCAGGAGCACGACCGGCTGCATTGCTCATCTCCACATCCCGCAGATATACCCAACGTTGATAGATGGGGTGATCCTCAATATTTTCAGCAAATTCCATCTGATAGTAGAGCTCCAGTTGTTGCATAAAGCCCGAATTGGGCTCGACGAAAGGTCGAACTCGCTTTATAATACCAAGGGCAAGATGTGGTGCAAGGCGGCGTGAAGCCATTAAGTAAGCCGTGAGTACTGTCGCTGACCGTGACTTACCCATTGCACTGTTGAACAACTGTGTCAACAAGACTCATAAATCACAGGACAGGGAAACCGGCCGCCCAGGGCTGAGAAGCAGCCAAAGTCAGCGTGGGGAATGTGTTACGAACCAGTGGATGAGGACAGCACCCCCGCTCTTCAATGCATCAGAGATGAATTCGCTAGTATCTGCAAAGTGCTCCAGCAGGTTTTCATTTTCGGCATCGTCCACTTCGACGATCTTGTGCTGGTATTGAACGAATAATTCTTTATCCAGCGGCAACCGCAAGACAGAGACAACATGGGTAATCCCCGCTTCCTTGAGCGCTTCACGCCGACGCAAGGCGTACATTCTGTCGGCTCAGAGGGGGGAAGTAAGTGAAACGTTAATATGTATGGCCATTGCTAGCCAATAAGCCGCATGGCAACCACCACAAACAGCCAACCACCATCACGGAGACCGATAAAATTGTAGTAGACGGGGGTGGTTAACGGGGTACACACCCACTAATATAGAGATTTTCACCCCCGACTTTCTCCATATTTGGTATCGTGTACTTGTATATGGGGCCTGTTTGTTTAAGAGGGAAGAAACAATGAACCGGCAAGCAGAGAGGAAACAAGCGAGGATAGTTGGTCAGATGGGCCGTGGGATGAGGAGATGATCAAGCTCAGATGGCTGAAGGCGAGTAAGTTGGATACCTGTATAGTACTGTACTCTTCCTAGATGGAGGTTCCGGGACCAAGCATAAGAAGGGCCGATAACGGGGATAAGTGAGCGAGTGGATTTAATGGTCGTTAAGGGGGGAGGGGAGGTACTGTAGGTGGATGAGCATACCGGTAGTACGAGAACAGGTGTGTGTGTGTGGGTGTGTGTGTTAAACACGAGAAATGCGGGGCAAGAGAACCCGGTCATTGCTGACTTGCGCTAAACTACCGGTATCGTCGATTCCTTAGGGCTAGGGGTCGGGAACTTGCGTTACCGCACCGGCAGCCTGGCCGTCAGTCATCCAATGAGTGATACTTTACTATGCTAAGGTCTAAAAGCAGGGCCTCGGATGCCTCTTTGGGGTGTTCCAAGCTTCATTCAATCCCTTTAAAGAGCTACCACTTCCCCAGAGGCGGTATCACAGAGTACTGGTAATGCAATGGACCTGGAAGCCCAACGAGGTGAAACTATAGCTGGTACTCAGGGAAATCGTGCCCTAAAGTAGCCCCTAGCCTGGTGAAAGATACCCTCTGGGAAAAGTATGTACTCGAGTACTGTACACAAGGCGAATCGGCTCTGATTGGCTTAGAGATCACGTAGAATACCACTTAGAAAGTCGGACATCCCGAAACCATCACTGCCGGGGTGATAGAAGGCTCACCTGGTGGTCGGGCATTTAGGCGAACCCCGTACCAAGAATTTAGGGTATATGATATATGCTGCACAGACAAGTGCCCGTGGTTTGTTTCCAGGCTTAAATGAACTCCCAATTACTCCCCCACAATCGAGAATCTCAGCCCCGCCCCCTTACATCACATCCAACCACTAGCACCGAGGGGTAGCTTTTTGGCCCCTGGCACCAACACAACACGCGTATCGTCCCTTTCCCTACCCTACCGGCACTCCGCCCGCCATTTTCTGGCAGGACTTGGCCCACCTCGTGCCCTGAGATTAGCCTACATTACCCAGTTCAACCTATTAAACCATTGTCACTAGTTCTGCGAGGCTCCCTTCATTGAATTTCACCCTCCCACTACTTTAAATCCGGGCTATTGACGGTATTACGGTATTATAAAGCTTTCCTGCTAATACTTTACTAGACAACTCTTGCCGGTAAACGCCCATCACATACCAGTACAGCTCTGCCCCTTAAGATGTGAGCCCAAGGGCTTGACCAACGAACTCGATCCGCACCTTCCCCATCCCTGATGCTATTCCTAGTATCATACCTCTATCTCATCTGCCCCATCTGCCCCAACAGCCCCACAATTCAACTCTTAGAAACGAGGAATCTGTCTAATGACCGCTGAGAGCCAAGCGCGGCGGTTGGACTTACCAGCCATCTCACCAATATATATGGAGATACCTGTAAGCGTTATCATAAGAGACGCAAGACAGGGGGCAGGGAACCAGACAATGCTAGGGAGAAGTCACTACCGGTACTCGAGTAGAGGTGCCTAAAACGTGGCCTGCCCTTTGGGGACGCCCGGCGAAATCTCAATTCTTCTTAAATTAACGAGGTGTGGTTTTAGCCTTAGCGTTTTTTACTGCAGGAGCTACCGGTAGTTGAACACACTCCGGGCAAAGCCCTACTCGAGTACAGTACATGGCAGTGGAGAAAGCCTGTGTCCTTAGAAGGGTGAAACGATGAAACTCATGCAGCCAAGAATTGCGCAATTGGCTGTAGTTTTGCCACAAGATCAGCGAGCCCTCGAGGCACTTTACAGCCAAGAAAGTGGCAAAGTCACTGCGGATTGCGCAATTATTGGCCGCACCGAACTTCATTGATTCACCTCTCAGGGATAATCTGCGCCAAAGACCTCACAGGTGATGAATGGGAACGCGCACTCCCAGAAAAGGAGGTAAGGCAGTGGCAATAGGCAAATTGTTCTTGAGGATCAGCACGAGTTCAACTGCGAGATTTCAGCCTAAGAGTTAAAGCCCACTATCTTGGCGACAAAATTCGTTGGCACCCCCATTTTACACTAAAAATAGCTGATCTTAAGCACCCACAACCTGTCTGAAAGCATTACCGGTATAGAATCAACAAAACCAATGCTATCCATAGTGCAGGGAATTGTCCAGACTTTCTGGGTAGAAATTATGTGAATTTTCCCACCCTACTACGAGGGCCGAGAACTTAGGACCAAGACTGCACATTATTACAATGTACCTTTTATATAGGAAACTCATATAAGATTAGAGGCACCTTCCGCCCACCATTATCATCTCTGGCATTGCACCATAGGCATTAACAGAGCTTGCCACTTATGAATGATAATGCATAGATGAATCTAAAGGCTCTAGCAGATTTTGAAACTCCTTGTGATCAACAAAGCTGGGATTTTGTGAAGTGAAGATGCCCATTTTTAGTATAAACTGGGGGGGGGGTGCCGACGAATTTTGTCGCCAAGATCGTACAGCAAGAGGCGAAGATACGTTGACATTTTAGTAAACACTAATTCTTCTCGCCTCCGGCCCGCCCTGCAATGCTCTGTGTCTGTGGGTCATCCTGGGATAGGCTCGCACAGTAGAACCACAGTACCCACATTGCAAGACAGGAAGTGGGTCCATTTTGGAGGCTGCATGTGCCTACCGAAAAACAGTGGCAGAACCGGCAAAATTGCTTCCACGAATGCTTTCATTAGAGAAATGCCCGTGTCTAGTCGATTGTAAGCCTAGGCTTATTCAGTACTGTAAGAAAATCTCGTGAAATCCACAATCGTCCCCAGCGCCCTAATCTCCGGATTCGGAGACAAGAGCTCAAGAGAAAGGATTGGCATTTTCCCGACAAAGTATAGGATCAGCCCTAAGAGCGTGTTGGATCTCATTAACCGATATTCGCAACCCTGCTAGCCAACCTGTCAAACTAGGCCTATCCTGGGCTGAAAGCCCTTTCAGCAAAACTGAGGAAATGGCAATTATATATTATGATACCAGAGGCTTGCACTTGCATGGTGAATGATGTTGGCCTCTGGGGTGCCCACACTGCTATCGGTAGAAAAGTCCTTGGGAAAGGTTGCAGAAAGAAAAGGTTTCTGGGGGTGGGGGGATACATCGGGCATTGGATGCCGTAGCCGTAGGAACTAATGCGACCAGCCACAAATAGCTACGGCCCCCCTCGCCGCCGGTGGGGGTCACAATCCAAGGTAAGACCTGAGGAAGGAAGAAAATTATGTAATTTCTGAGGTTGCCGTAGCAGAAATGGAATCCAGAAGCGACATCTTTCGTGTTTTTGAGAAGTCATGAAGCCAAATCCCGGAAGTTGGTGAGGTGATATCAAGGGGAGATAGATAGATACCGGTATTGCTATTCCCTTATGATTACCCCAACTCCCGAAAATAGAGGTTATCGCTTTTTCACTTTTTGTATTTCTTTCTTTTTTTTCTTTTCAGAATGAGTGTTGAGTTTCTTTCTCTTGACGTAATCTCAAGTGTTCTTGCCAGGGAACTGGGGTCTAGCCAAATTTCGATGAAATGATAAAATAACGGCCCCACTGCCAGAGCCTACGGCAAGACATATACAGTACCGGTATCACTGTAAGGCGACAGGAGTACCGGTATAGGCGTGCCGGCAAAAAAAAAAAAAGAAGGAAATAACGTTTCCTGAGCAACTTTGGTGGTACCATATAATTTGATGTGATCTTGAGACGCATCACCTACTCGAGTACAATAATAGCTAACAGGGCTCCACCCTTTCTAAATACATTGCTTCCAATTTACGCAGCTCCCGAAGCAGCGCAGAAGCAATCAAAAGGATCGACAATGGCAGTTCAAGTTTGTTCAACTCCACTTCAACAGAAGACCGGGCAACCAGCAGTGTGGTCTTGGTTCCACTGTAAATTCCCTCAATTAAATATCAGTTCCTTTCAGAGGCCACCATGCCTACCAGTGCACATCTCATCTCCAAGATGTCAATCACGCTGTAGCATGCGGCCAAACAAACTTTGTTAAAACTGGTAGGCGCTAGCGGTGCCGAAACGGGACCTTGACCCACGTTTTGCTGGGGAGCCCCCGACAAAGGTGAGATCCCAAGTCTTTGTATTATCATACAAATACAAATATTGTATCCAGCAAGCAAGCATTACCTAAATACAGGGATTAAAATTTTGTATGGCAGATTGTTCTGTGTGGGTCTGAGCGCCCATAACTAAATCTAGGCCGGGATGTTCAGGTAATTCTTTGCTGGATACCTGTAATTATATCATCGCCAGGGCTAAAACTTCTCGGGCCTCTGATTTTGACATACTAACCAACGTGTGTGCGGCTCCCGGCCGCCCCCGCTCCCCTCAACTACTTACATGGCCAATAGGAAAACAGAGTTGTACGTTTCCATAGACAAACCAGGATTGATTCGCTGAAGGGAAGGGATAGAATAAGTTTGATTTGTAGATGTTGTCACAAGCTGAACTCTTTTTTTTTTGTCTACTCGAGTACCATATCATACGTTGCTAGGATGGGACCATACAATATTAGTCCCCGTCGGCTATCCGCAGTTAAAGCGGTAGTATCCCATCGCCGGTTACCGAGATTCTATACTCGAGTACTGTTTTGAGGCACTTTAGTACTGTACTTTATCGCCTACAGATCTATCGAGTGATTTGGTGTGAGAGTGGCCGCGGTATAGTACCGTACCGGTAAGCGAATCGAGAGATACCTCCGAACCTCAAGAGCAGGAGCGGCATAACGACAACAAGCGCAACAGCGAGAAATGTATCAAGAAAGTTTAGCATAAAGTAGGCCTTACCTATCAAAGGCTAAGTGAATTACGGTACAAAAGGTACTCGTCTAGTGGAGGTCTGGAAAAGTGTTGCAGCCGTTGATTCAGACTTGGATAACAAAGTGACACATTTTTTTCCTTCCCTTTTTATATAAGAAGAGGTTGGTCCTGCAGATGGGATAAGCAGGATATCCGCACTTGCAAAGAACCGGTCACATCGCCGACAGATTACCACGTACCAGAGTGTAAACTCGGGATGACAGGCAGCACGTCTGTAAAGTTCAGGCTCCAAATTAATAAAATGCGATGTTTTTCCTTTTTTTCTTTCATTCCTTCTCTCTCCCTCCCGAGGTTTTCTTCTCGTTGCGGGACACATGTCCTGATTTACCAGTAACGCATTCACTCGATTGCTGTGCAGCCACAGTATGCGTCCGACAGGGAAATAAAAGGAAAAAAGAAAGGAAAGAAAAAAAAAAGATAGACATCCGGGACTGACCTGCCCTACAGCAAGGCTGCTTGCCACTTTCGCCTTCCCGCAGGCTTGGCAGCACACGCTTGAGTTACCCCAGGTCACCTCGTCCTTTGACTTTTTCCTTGAAGCCTGTCAGGCGTGTAGGATGGCACAACAAAAAAACAAAAAGAGGGACTAAAAGCTTTCCCCTAACGGTTTCACTTCAGCCCAGTCCCCCCCACAAAGGTGCGGGAGGTTCGGATCCTGCCCTATCATTTCTCAGCCTTATAAGCCACTGACCGAAACGCAAAACCTGCCTTACGACAGACCAGCTACCGATATTTAGAACTATTTGTCGCTAGCTAACCAAAGCAGGCATATCCGGGGAATGAGAGAAAAAACAAAAAATAACACCGTAAATGTGCAAATATTTCGGGCAAAAAAAGAAGAGGAGATACTTCCGGAATATCATAAAAAGAGAGAAGAGGGCATGTGTGCCGCTGACGAAATGAGCACCCTGAAAAGCCCTAAACTTTCTTCCTCTTTCTCGTCTGTCCTACTGTCATGCTCTTCTGTCATCTTCCTTCTCCTCATCACTGCTTCTTGGTGATAGTGATGCTGATGAGGATGATGATGATGATGATGCCTGATATTTGAAGAGAACGTGACAAGAAAGACTGTGGACCATGGCCTCTCATGGCCTCTCGCCCTTAGCGCGTAAGTGTGAGGCATTCAGTCCAGCACAATACCATCTACGGCACTGTGACTGGCTTGCTTCACCTGCTCCGCTTACTTCTCATCTTTAGTGACACACTTTGTGTCGCCTCTTATCCCTGGTTCGTATCCCTGTCATGTAAAATATCGGTTCGCATCACAACTACGGTAAGTATCGAAAAGGACGGTGCTGTGGTGGTGGTGGAGGTGGTGAAAAAAATGAAAAAAATGAAAAAAAGAAAGCAAATCAGTCTACGCTCTCATACAATCGACGAACTCGCAAAACAGAGACGCCTGAGAATAGTTGCAAGGAAATCGAGAGAGGGGTTGGTGGCCTACATATAGATAAAACGATGGGCGCGCGCGTGATCGTTGTAACTCTGGTATTTATGTTCGGGTGACTATATTGTGATGATAAGTATAGTGGAGATGTTTCTTAGGAGGATGGCAGCCGGCTTCTGAAAGCAAGATATCCGTTCCGTGTGGGTAGGTGGATAGGGAGGTGGATAAGTAGGAAGGTATATGTAGGTATTCCTGTATGCATAGGTACAAGTAATATGCTGCACAGTCAGATTTGTTACTAAGCGTGATCACAACTCTGTATTCACTCGCCTAAGGCGTTCGCTTGGGCAAAAATTCTCGGATCAAGTCGAGTTCCTCACACCCGCATCCGTCGTTCGCTTCTGATCTACTTGTACCTCTCTCCCTCTCCCCTTCTCTTTCTTTCTCTCTCTCTCTCTCTCTTTTTTTTTTCGCCCATTTCCCCACGCCTCGGCCTATTTAGCCTCATATTATCTGGTAATTGAAATGATTCTTCTGTCTCTGCGTGACAGCTGACTGTAATGGTGATATGAGCATCAATGTGGCATAGGTGCAGAAAGTCAGGCAAAGGCAAGCAAGTCCATTTGCATGTAGACGCACCATGCATCAAGGTCGTGGCTCCAAGCCAGATTGAGAAGTCGAAGGTCTGCCCTGCTAGACGGTGCAACAATGAAATCAAGAGCGAAATACGGTGCCCCAGAGAGTGATCTTTCCAAGGGGTGTCTTCCTTCGCGTTACAAATTTCGCGAGTGCATAGAGAGGTGTTTCTTATTTGTTTTTAAAAGTGCATGACTGGGCTCCAGTGGTGCAGTCGAACCTAAATTAACCGTTGAATTAAGACAATCGCAATAATAATATGGGCCTTTGCTTTCTTTTCTTTTGCTTTTGCACGAGCAGCCATTTCCCTACAAATGGAGACATCACGGAGATAGCGATCTGGAAAGTGTGGCTCACTCAGAGACAAGCCCTTCATGCCCGCCCAGTGGACTGCGCTTGCTGTAATCCAAGCTGGTGGATCGGGACAGGGTTATGAGAAACCAAGAGAGAACCAATCCCGGCTTGGATGCCTCTTACCTCACCGAATTGAGTGTTTTTCTTTTCTTTTTCTCTTCAATCCCTCATTCTCCCAATATCTCGCCATGGATTTTTACCATTTCTTTTCCTCCGTTTTCTTTTATCCTTCCATCACACCGTCGCTACGGTGAAGGTTCCTTGTCAAATGACCTTGTTGTATCCCATCGGACTCGAGAGGTTATGGTCAAATCGTGCAGCAGCGCCCTACTGGCCGCTAGGGATAGGTACTGTACTGTACATACTGAGACAGCAACTGATGCTTGACTGCGAACCGCCGAGCGTGTATCTGTCCCTCCCAATCTGGTGATGGTATAGATTGCTAGCAGCGGGTGTCTATTTCGTCGTGCAGGTGGCGAGAAAGTTAATGTGATAGCGCCATTAAAATAATACGTGAAACGAACCAGAATTTCTCGGGAGCAAGAGAGTTTGGAGTTTTGTGTGCCTGTCAAGAACAGGCGTAGGGAAGACGCTACTCCCTGTGGGCAACGAGTATCAACCATCACAAGGAGGAGAAGGGTAAACAACCAAACGGCTTTCTCGATTTCTTGCAAGGCTAGGGAGTCCCGAAGGAGGGGACGGGCATTCGTATCGTTTCCTTGTGAGGCTGAACCTGCATCTGGATATTCTGCCTACCTGCTTGTAACCTTACCGTACACTTCCTTCTTGTTTTGCTCCCGGGCCTTCACATCCACACCCCCCTCTCTCCCCTCCCTCCGCTGCCTGCACCCCCTTTGCTTCCTATACTAGTACATACACACATCTATCATCATCACCATAAGTAGTATCATTATAATACCTAGTGGCCGCACGAGCTACATATACTTCATACATAAGGTCGTTTTGTCCTACCCCTCCATCCCCCACGTCTCTATCTCTGCTTAGCTCGTTCTTCTAGGCGGCTTCCATTTACCCTTCCAACTATCACCTCGCCGACCGTTGAGAGTGTTTCCTCTTTGTTCTTGGGGCGTGCTGCTTGGGATTTGGTACAATTTAAGAGATTGAGGGAAAGAGAAAAGGGAGAAGGAGGAGAATAGATAAGAGAAAAAAGGAAGGAAGGGAGGAAGGAAGAGAAACCGGTAGCTTATTCTAGCTCTTGACTCGCCTGCCTTACCCACCTTGCCTACCTTTCGAATTAGCACCGACACCTGCACACAGCGGTTCACAGTACGCCTCCCTCCCATACACACTCTCCTCATAACAACGGTGTCCGCTCCTTTCGGTTGCCCTCTGTTGTCTCGCCCTTTTCCTTCCCCTCGGAAAAAGTGTTTGCTGCCCCCATCAATTACTCGGTCGATAATTCCCTTGTATCTGTATGTTGCGAGGCCCGGTTGGGAGTGAATTCGATTCAGCAGGAAGGATCTCCGAGATCCCTAGGTGGGCGATAGGGTTGAGGCTTGTGTGAAACCACCGAGAAACCAGACGAAACCGGTGCTTTTATTACCACTTATTGAGAACAACACCACCAGAAAAAAAAAAAGGTTGACCTGGCTGGTCTGTGCTTAGAGTATTGTCACGACAGACAGAGGGCAAATAGGGCTTGAAATGAAATAGCAGGTTTAGCACTTGCTCGGGTATTTTATTTCCTAGTTAGTTAACCCCGCCGCTTCTTGCCTGCTTTTCAGCTGAAGCTGTTACGGATAGCTGATCGTGCGGGAATCGCCTTCAGACGAGCTCACGCCCACAGGTTCAGGGCTTAACGCTTCACTTCTCCGACCTGCGAGACCCCTCAAGAGATCCTTGTTCCCCCAATATATATATTGCCGAGATAGCATATTCTTCCAGGTACTCAATTGGGTCGATTCGTCCAGGCCCTGGCCCTAAAGCTATGTCCAATGAATCTAATCGTCAATAAAATAGAGAACTAGTACCTCGTCGCTTGGTTTCGGATCGAGTTTATTTTGCTCGCAAGTCGTCTTTCGTGATGACACTCCGCCGGATAACAACAACAACAACAGCAACAACAAACCTCCCGTCCATCAGAGTACATGATCACCACATCCACAACATGGATATGAGCAGTGAAAGTTATAGATCTAGGCCACTTGCCATACCTGCGCCTAGAAACATTTCTCCGACGTCAAGTCGCGCCAGCTCTTTTCATGACCAACCCCCTCCTCCACCATTACTTTCTTTACTTCCATGCGGGCCTTCGAACCCTCCCGAGGAACGGCAGGCGAGTTGGAAGGACAGCGATGATGGGGAGGAAAGTGTGTCGCACCGTTGGTTTGGTGATGTAAGAGACCGGCAACCCTCTAGTCACCCGATTTCGTCTCCACGAGGCTGGGGAAGTTTTGGCAGAAGATCTCGGGGCCCACGTCATGCTTCGCCTGGAAGCTTTGACGAGCTGAATATTAAAAGAGAACCTAGTCAATCTTGGCCAGATGCTTTCCGTGGGAGGCAGAAGCCTCCGAGTCAGTTGAATAAGGAGTTGAGTAGACCCGCGTTGCTGGAATCAATTTTGTTTGTAACATCTTTGGCCCGTACCTGTGTCATAAAAATTGACATCTGATATCCCTTTCCACATAAACCCCCAAATTTGCCATCAACTGGTTATTCACCATTTCTATTGCCCTGGACTAATTGGAGCAAAATGTTGACTTGTGCAATGACGCTCTGCGCATTGAATATAGCAGACTTCAGGGTGAAGATTCCATGCGTGTCGCCATGCAACAATCTGTTCGAGCATTTGACAAAGGCCTTATTGGGAAACTTAATGACAGTGCAAGATCGGCTCCTTCGCCATTACCGAGGCAGCGGATTACACCCCCCCGTGATTCTCGGCCAGCGGCTGTTGGCTCTGTAAGTGACGATTTGCCATTATCGCTGGCAACACGCTGGGATATTCCAAAGAGTCAGCCACGGGGTGACTCAATTTCGAACCCTATACCGATTCCGGGGCCTGGCTCACTCAATACTCCGTTTCAGAGGTGGCAGCATACCCCCTCGGTCGGCGATAAACCGGGGTTGGGGACGGCGCCGGAACAGCATCCTCCCGTGTTTCCATCATTTTCAGATATTCGAAACTCTGGCGACAATGCAAGTGTATCGTCATTTGTGACAGATAATGAGGGTTATTCAAATGCAGATTCACGGATGCGTCGGTCGAGGAGTGCTTCTATACTTTCTCCTGGCTATGACGATGCCCCATCAAGTGGTTACGATTTATATCAGGAGGACACTGACTCACAAATGGACGATGCGCCTTCTCATGTCTCCCAAATGAAGCGACTTACGCTTGGGGCAAGGACACCGCCCCAGTCAAATTCTTATCCTACTAACCATCACCATCAAAGAGCTGGTTCGAAAAGACGGGCTTCATCGCCCCCAAATGAGGATAGGCAAATCGGAAGTTCGGAACCTACTAGAAAGGGTCTACATTTGGAAGGTTATGGGAACAGCGATATTTACGATCACAGTCGGAGAACATCACCGATACGTCAGGGTTTAAGGCACTCGCCAAAATATCAGCATTTTGGTAATTCGCCAATCCCTAGATCAGCATCAGGATCATTTGCGTCTGCTTCTATATCATCTGCGACAACATGGTCTACGTCCCTTAGTCAATTTTCTGCTGCAAGTAGCTTTACTACGGCCGGGGGGGTCTCACCAGCCTCCTCATTTTCCCCACCATTAGAGATGGAGATTGCTGGTGACCCATCATTTCGGCAACCGCCGCCCTCAGCAAGTGCAAAAGGGCCTAGTAGTAGTAGACATAGACAAATTCCAGAGGCGTCCTCGGCACTTGACGGCAGAGAGAGAGAGGGTGTCGCTTCGAAGCACCATTCAGCCCCGAAAATAGGTGTATACATGTGTGAATGCTGCCCGAAAAAGCCGAAAAAATTTGACACCCAAATGGACTTGCAGTACGTCTTACTTCCGAACTTTGGATTTTGGTGTGTTCTGACAGATGTGTAGATTGCATGAAATGGAGAAGCAGTACGGTTGCCAATATTGCAACAATCGGTTTAAGAATAAAAACGAAGCAGAAAGGCACCAGAATTCACTCCATCTGCGGAAACACTCGTGGTCGTGCGCGGCACTCTCAAGCAATTATCCGGCGGCGTTCCACGCTTCCCCTCAACACCCGTCTACTTGTGAAATATGCGGTTATTGTGGGAAAGAATTTCCAATGCCACCGCAATGGGATCAGCGAGTTGAACATTTGACCGGGGAGCACAAGTTTGGAGAATGCAATCAGTCCAAGAAGTTCTACAGGGCAGATCACTTTCGGCAGCATCTAAAACACAGTCACAGTGGGACCAGTGGGAAATGGACAAATGTCTTGGAAAACGCTTGTATGAAAGACGAGATGCCACCAACCGCCATCAGTCATCATGGCAGTGTGGGGTCTGGCACCACAATGGCTATTTCCGAGGAGGGTTCGGAGTAAAAAGAAATTATGGAGAAAGCTTTCTTCTCCCATTTTTTGTTTTCCTTAAGAATTGCTGCTTCTTTCTTTCCTGTCTCATTTCCTCATTCTTCCCAGGTTTTCATGTCTTTTTTTTTTTTTCGTTTTTAAAAAAGCACTTTGATTCGTCATTTATGGCCACGCATGTCAGACCGGGGAATAAGACGCGGAGAATGGTTGGTTAAAGGACTTCCAAAAAGAATTCTTGCTATGCTGACTGCGTGCGAAACTGCACCTTGACGCGCGCTGACATCATCAACACGACCGCTGCGGCTGTGGCGGATTTTTGGGGCAAGCGATAGACGCGTCGAACCTGGTTGTGAAAAGTTTATTTATTTTGTTTATTTTGTTTATTTTCGATTTTATTTCATTAAATTTTGATCGGTTGGAACGTTTCCTCGGCTAAGTCTGTGGCGATGGCGCTTGCTCTGCGGACTTGGCGGCAAATTGGCCTCCTAGGATGGGGTCGGGACGGGGGAAGCAATGAGGAGGAATAACGCAGTTTTCAAACGACATTTACGACACTTCTACGAATAGCATCTCGATTGTTATCAAGCGGGGGTTTTTTGTTTTATTTTATCTCTTTGGGCGTTTTATGTTTGTTTCGTGAGCCTTTTTATATTTTTTTTCCCTGCTGTTTCTTTTGGAAATCATTGTCTCGTCTCATGCTTTCAACTCCAGTGTCACGACACACGGTGGGGGTCCTGGTTTTTCCTGCCTTCTTGCTTTATCTATCTCCTTTCTTATAAATCTTTTTGTTGAGTTCCTTTTCCTTTGATCTTTAAGCTCTAATTTTCCGGAGTTAACGGTTTGGCGGAATGTTTTGTCCCGAAGCATTTACCGGTATTATTCCCCCCTCCCCCTTCCCTCTTGATTGTGTACTAAACCGCAATGCGGCCAAAATCCGTCTATCAACCTATTTTCTTTCCACCCCCCCCTCTCTTCCTCCTATCTCAATGAGTTTAATAACCAATCCACTGGAGATGGGGACTCCACTCCGCTCGCCCACTCTAGCGAGGAGAGGGAAGGAGAAAGAGATATCACACCTCCCACCTGGCCATTTTCCCCCATTCTCTCATACTACCTATCCTATCAATCTACCTATTTCTTACTAATCCCTTTATCATTTCCTCATTTCCTTACAGGCGTTCACGAAGGCACTGTTTTTCATAGAGGGGGAGTTGGGTTGATCGGAGGAGTTTGCGTTGTCGTTTGATCTGGGGAGTTGGTTGAGCGTCGTGCATGCACAGGATTCATGAAGGAAAAAGCCGAAGAGGAGGAAGGAAAAATGGTAATAGGGAGGGAGGGGAGTGAGGAAGGTTAGTTTCATTTGTACATTTCATTTTTCCCTTTCTCCGACATCGCGGGGTTCTTGTTTTCTATTCATACATACTTTGGCCTGGGTTGCCGTCTCTACAATCATATCCATCATATCGTACCATATACCATCATCATCACCATCATCATATTTTGAAGAAACTGTACGCGAGCGGGGGTGGAGATTTCGGCCTGTATATATATATCTTCTTTTTCCTCTTTATTTGTTTATTCCCCCTCAGTTCTTGTCGCTTTCGTTTTTCTCCTCTTTTTGTTTTTTTTTCGGCCTCCGCTCAATCAGGCGGGGATAAGATACGGTAAGATAAAAGATAAAATACGATAAGACCAATGATTAAGACGTTCGAAGAGAGAAAGAAAGAAAGAAAGAAAGAAAGAAATGATTTCCTGAGCGGGTTATTTTGATGCATGGAGCAGCACTCGGTAGAGTAGACCTACCGTGTCTGGTCATTGGGGTTGGTTTTTGGTGATTACGTTGGTGATGACATGGCTGCCTAGGGAAGTGTATGTGTTGGTGGGTGAGAAGTTCCGTTAACTGGGTGGGTATTGGGTACCGGTATGAGTGGGTATGTGCGCAGGGCTAGGGTATGTACTATATGTATGTCTGTATAGCACGGTATATACCGTGGTCTGATGAGCTAGTTGGTGGGTTGCTGACTGTGTCCGGAACAGAATTCTGGAAAGGAAAGAGATAATTTCATCTCGAATGGTGGAGAGAAACCCTATCGAAGGCCTCGCTAGCTCAATCGGTAGAGCGTGAGACTCTTACAATACTTGGAGGTTCATCTCAAGGTTGCGGGTTCGACCCCCGCGTGGGGCTTTATCTTTTTTTTTCTCTCTCTTTCTCTCTTCTCTTCTCTTCTTCTTGGTGGCGTTTTATTTTTCTTTTCTTTTCTTTTCTTTTCTTTTCGCTTTCCCTTTCCCTTTTTATTTTTATTTTATTATTATTTTCCTTCATTAAATTTTGACATGAAGGACGTTGTATGTATCTTACCGTACCTCGGTCTGTACTTGTTTACCTTATTTGAGGTATTATAATCATTTACTGCTTACCTACTAATCAATTCTCACCCATCCGAGGCATCAGCTTGTCCCGCATCCCCGGTGCCAACTGCTGGCATCCTACCGTACCATACCAAACATTTTCTCTTTTTTTTCTTTTCTTCCAGGGATCTGTATAACACCTGACCTCTACTAATCCCCAAACCTACAAGCACTTGACCATACATACATACATACACGAGGACCTAGATGATATCATACGGTGACGGACAAACAAAACCCATCTCCCCACCCCATCCAGAAAACCCAGTACTCACAGATCTACCAGCCTCCAACAAGAAAGAACTCCCCCCGCAAGTTTTATAATATTCAAAAGTCATATTCCAAAGCGATGACAAGTAATGACTTCCCTCACACCTGACTCTTTACAGAAGCCCTAATCAACCAACCAACCCTTTATCATCATCCAGCCGAAAGAGGTATTATATTATACAGTATCGTACCGCCGCAGTAGTGATAATGATGCGTTGTAAGATATTGATTATTTGGCTAAGTACAGGTGAGTACAGTGCAAGTAAGTCAAGGGCCGGTGTAACGTCTTTATGATAACTTGAATTTCGACTTCAGCCACGATACCGTGGCGAGATTATGGACAAAGAGGATCAAGTTTGACCTCACCATACCCCGCTTTTCTCCCCCTCCCTCTCAGACCCCCTCCTTAAAAGGTCTCTATATCTATTTCTTTTTTCCTTTTTTCAACCGCCGTGGCGGAGAAGATTTCAAGAGTGGCTTATATTGTTATTTATTGCTTGTAGGAATTTTGGGTGGTGTGGTACTGTATCATAGGTACGATAGTAAGTAGGCTTTTGATTTCGATTCCGGGAACTATACTGGACTTCGGGAAGTCATTCAGTTTAGACACCTTCATGGGAGTTAATTTGGATGTTCCTTTCAATCGCCTCGCTAGCTCAATCGGTAGAGCGTGAGACTCTTAATCTCAAGGTTGCGGGTTCGACCCCCGCGTGGGGCTTCATGAGAAACTTTTTTTTTTGTCTAAATTGGTGCCTAGTTTGTTTTCAAGACCAGGAGGAGGATGACGAAGTTAGGTGTTTTTCTTTTCTTTTTTTGTCGTTATCTTGTGATCACGGTTTTCTGCTATTTTGTAGGGAGGGGTCGTTGTACAGTACATAGTACTCGGAGTTTGGCGGAAATGGCTTACAGGAACTTACGGTACGGTAGGACACGGCACTCTACGGTACGGTAGGTCTGTTGACAAAGGTTTTGTCAGGAATTTGTTTGGGTAGCGTGTGCACGGGTACATACAAGTACATGCAAGGCGAGGAGGCATTCTGTTTGGTCTGTCTGTCTGTGAAGGTGTCCACTCCCGAATGTCAGTAAGTACCGCGTTTATTCACGGGTAAGGTAGATATCAGGTTCTCCTCCCTCTTCTTTTTTTGGCTGTTATACGGAATCACGGACTCTGTAGTAGAGAAGGATGTAGGAGCCGATATCGTTTCCTAATTCAGTGCTGGAAATCTTTTTATACGCTCTATCCATGGTTGTTGCCTGAATTATTACTGCCAAAGCTTATGACTCGAGGATTCTAAGGAGACTCCAGGGCGAAGTACCGGTACGAAGACGTTCGGACATATGAAATTGGTGTTCGAGAGAATACCCCCTCGTTGCCTCACTAGCTCAACCGGTAGAGAGCAAAACCCTCAGAAATCCTTCAGGGTCCATCTCAAGGTTGCGGGTTCGACCCGCCACGTGGCCATGTAGGCTGCTCCTGGTACAGTTATCTCTCACACAGATACAATCCTCTTTCCCTCCTTTCCCCCACTAACTTCTTCCTCCTCTTCGATTTTTTCCCATTTTATTTCCTCAAAGAAGCGGAGTACGTCTCCTCACCCCGATAGAACTAGTTAGTGCCTTGAACCAAGTAAGCTGGATTTCCAGGATCCGAACAAGAGCTCAAAGTCCGAGTAAAATCACGAATCACGAGCCGGAAGGAAAAATAAGTTAACGACACACTAAGGCATGCAAGAAGCATGTGGCGTTGGTGTTGTCATTGTTCGTATAGTTGTAACCCTCGAATGCCTCTTTGGTTTTTGCCTTGTCCTAGTTTAGGGCGTGCTAGGAGGACCAGAAAGAATGAAGGAAAGACAGAGAGGAGAAAGGAATAGGTATTTGGAAGAGAGAGTGTGCGAAATAAAAAAAGCCGACACCCTCCGCTGCCTCTTAGCGGCTCCGCTAGATTTAGGGCAACCAGACTGTGGTGCTCGGACCATGGGTCAGGGTCTGTGGACGCTACCGGGGTTTCCGAAAGGTGTGAAGCGATGCTCACTATCCAAGGCAGAATAACCAGAACCCTACTTCACATGAGATCACTCGAGTATGATGCAAACCTCCGGAGCTTCGCCGAGCTAACCGGATTCCAAGACGACGGAGAAAAAAAGGAAGTCGGATGCGTCTGCATCTTGTTCTGTTTGGTGTGCTTGAAATTCCAAGTTTGAATGGATTATAATAATGCGCACTAACGCTACCGCTGGAACCCCAATAGATATAACAGTCGGAGCTAAAATTGTCTGCTCCGGTGCTGCACGGTAGTTGCGTATCGCGGTATTTGCCGGCCGGTTGCTGTAAGGCTGGATAAGGTTGAAAGGAAAAGAAAAGAAATATTACCGTTTCTTTCCCTGGGGGGTGCAGAATGGCGTGGGTGGGTGGGTGGGTGATGCGGAACTTCCCTTTGGCCGAAGGAAGAGAGGATGGAAGGATGATCGAACACCAGGGCGAGAAAACAGCTATGCACGTGTGTGTTCTTGTGCGGTATCGGTATGAATTCACGGATGTGGTAGGGTTTCGACGGCTCCGAGTGGTCCGCTCTGGGAGCTCATGCGGTCAGCTATGATCCGAAGTACCCCTGTGGAGCAGTGGTTATCAGGTGGGTGGGGGAGGCCAAGTGGCGTTTAAGCTTAGATTAGCGTAGCCCTAAATATATTACAAGCATATCCGTCCGGCTAACGACACCGCAGTGAAAATAGGTTCTCGTAATGGGAACTTGAGGAATTGTGCTCTTACGGTAGCATACCTAGGCAGGGATTCGTCAAACTATGTGTGAATATTTATCTGGTGATTGTATGGAGACCTAGAAGGACTTGACCTAAGTTACCATCTTTCTTTTCATGAGATTGAGATCTGTATTCACAACGGCGGGTTCTCTCAGGAAACAGTGCGATTAAGGTGCAATAATTCGACCGAGTAATACGTATCTGTGTGGCGATGGCCCAGAACACAGTGCCGACGGTAGCCTAGAACCCAACGAAAATATCCGAAAAGGTTGGACGGAAGTGTAGTCTAGTAGTTTAGTGGAGCGGGGTAGAATAGCAGTCACCCCCCCCGGAAGACCAGATACTGGCACTAACTGTACCCCCGTTAATACACCACATTAAGCCGTGGTGGGCTCCAAAATTCGTGTAGCCCAATAGGGTGTAAAACTAAAGGTCTGCATTCTTAAGTGCTGTTAGTGGGGGAACCCTACAATACCAATCTCACTTGTTCGCCAGATCAGAAGAAAATCAAGTTGCCCTCTAAGACGGAACCCCACATTGCAAGTGTAGTATCCGGAAGATTCCCCGGTAGGTAAGTGCAGCACCCCTAGAACTGAAGGAGGGGGCAATTGGGGTGATGGAGGTGGGGTGGCGAGAAGAAGTGTGTTAGACGAAACCTAGATTCTATTCTTGGTAGATTTCTCGACAAGCTCCCACCTATGGTATGAAGTCATCGGCGGGCTAATGCATTCCATAGCATAAAGAGCTAGGCATATGCAGGTTTGAGTAACGCCAGTTCAGTAAGTTGAACTTTGGTCAAGATTGAAACGATTGCTGCTATGATACATCACAAAATCACTCTAATCAACTCAATCTCCCACAAACACTATACCAACTCCATCTCGAGATCTCACACTATACCGGGGATACAATGAAACAACTACCGTAAAACCGCTCCAAACGTATAAGTCACAGGGAAACACCCGGACCTCGAAGAACATTCCAGGCGGAACCGCCTACATCGACACTTGATCATAAGATATCACCGAGCTCCCCCTACTCTTGTTGGGGAGGGGTCCAAAAACACATCATTAACTTACGGGAGACCTCGCAGTAGCACCACTTCTGAAAAAAAAAAAAATGAAAAAAAAAAAAAAAAAACACCTCAGATCCAACCTTTCGGTATGCAGCTATCGCGGGAAAGGCCGGCTTCATGCACACCTTTTTGGACACCGGAAACACCGGAAAGCGTTACATTCTCTCCGACACATCCTATTCGTCCTTTACAACAATAGCGCCCAGACATCAGGACATGCTTTGCCTCGTGAGCACTCTTAATGGATGGCGTATGCAGCTAACTTGACCCTTCTGATTGCGGAGGATAAGAGATTTCCTTGGAGGCCTTGTGCATATAATATTTCTCTCACTTGCCAAGAAGGACATCTGATATCCGTGACGATTTGACCTATCAATACGACGACGACGACGACGACGGCGGTGTTCACGAGCTAATCACGTACACCGGGGAGCATGCTTTTTCCCGATCTTTTAGAACTGCCAAATTCTATGGTCTAATATGATAGATTAGTACTCTACACAGCTGCCGATAGGTTACCTCTAGTTCATACATAATATACGATGAGACACAACGCAGCCCCCCCGTGCTGCCGATGCCAGTGGGTAGATAAGAGTAATCCGAACCGGACTCGAGTGATACTTTATGAACACCTACAGACCGACCTCCCGCACTAGTTCGCGATGGAGCGCCGTAGGCCAATAATAATTGGGAACTGATGGGTGGTACGGAAAAGGTACCTGCTCATCAGATAAGATCGTTTATCCCAGATCAACTGTCTGGCAACAAAAACGCCCCCAAATAGACTTGCGAACAAGAGGGCGAACTGTAAAATCTCCGGGGGGGGGGGGGGGGGGGGGGGGGGGGGGGGGGGGGGGGGGGGGGGGGGGGGGGGGGGGGGGGCGGGGGGGGGGGGGGGGGGGGGGGGCGGGGGC
>Ga0307507_10004845_pt1 | contig 23119 bp, 4 predicted proteins | sample 7_EM_MG_FD_207223 | JGI IMG/M metagenome (GOLD analysis project Ga0307507, IMG submission 207223) | Populus trichocarpa ectomycorrhiza microbial communities from riparian zone in the Pacific Northwest, United States - 7_EM | ecosystem: Host-associated > Plants > Roots > Unclassified | place...
GTAGTCTATGACTCAATATTTGACCGTATCCGAGACATACGAGGGTGGCGTCGATTGTGTCTCGGAGCCTCTTAGGCGACGGTCTCGTGTCTCAGCGTAGTGCTGGTGAACTGTTACATCTTTTTCTTCCTTATTGCTATTAATTAATAAGTACTCTAACTCTATTGTTATTGTTACTAATCTTTATCCGTATGTTGCTTTAATATCTTAATCTAGCTTATAGAGTTAATCCTATTCTTTATCTAACTCTCTAGTTCCTTTAAGTCCTCTTAACTCTAGCACTTATAGCCAATAGCTTGCACTATACTTAGCGTCTTTATAAACTCGGAATGCGTTATTATAATAAAATGTAAAGTATTTAATTAAACACTCCTTAGTTCCGCGCAATATCCCTATATCTACGTTATCGTACTCTAACGACCTAGTGCCCTTTACTATATGGTTACTCTAACTACCTCTGCAGTCTCTAGCAAAATGACCTTGTTTTCCGCAATTTATATAAGCTCTATCTTTAAACTATTTTTCTTATTATGGAGTCTGCCTAAACGTCTTCTGCTGTTAAGATCCCTAGTTTAGCCTCTGCTTCCTAGTCCTATAATTACTTAATCCTTAACCTCTAGGCTTCTATAGTTTCTTTGTCCATCTCTTAGATTCTTTAGTACCGCTTAGGTCTATTAACTCTGCGCCATTCCATAGTTTTTGGCTCTATATCTGCTAATATGTGCTCTGCGCCTTATATAACTGTAGAACTCTATCTTGCCCTTTCTTAGCTTGTCCCCTTTAATAGATCCTATTATTAATCTTTATTAACTAATCTATTAAGTCTTATAGACTTTCCGCATCTTCTATTAGGATAATTACGTCCTGGACTTTAGCCTTAAGTCCCTATTTATACTATGCCATAAGCGCCTTATTGTTCTACTTAACCTACGTTATAAGTGTCTGGAACTATATTATGTACTTAATTGCTAAAGAACGTTGTACTAAGTTTTAAAGCTTTTATTCCGCTGTAGTTAATACTTCTAGGTCTCTAAATATCCGTATTAGTCTTTCCGCGAACCCGTTTTAACTAGTAAACATAAATTATACATCCTGGTTAGTAGTTATTATACCGCTAACCTGTATTTCTATAAGGTAAGATTTAAACCACTCTAGTACTCTTCCTATTAAGAACAATCCTGCGTATACTACTTAATCTATAGGTGTTGCTAACTTTACTTCTTCCTATATAACCTTAAAGTGCATTTATGTAAGGAATCCTTTAAGTTTTAACCTTTCTCCTAAGAATCGTTTAATTAACGGTAACTTAACTTTTGCTGCACTGATTCCATTAATGCGTTCCTTAAGTATCCTATTATTATCTAATAAGCAATTAACTATTTCCTGTAACTGACCTCTTGTAACTACTTATAAGTCCATATCTGCTATACTGGTATCTCCTAATCCTAAGGTAGTTGTTGCTGTTAATGGTATTATAACTAGTACTTTAGGTGGCATATTATTTAACTTTATTTAATACCGTAACCTTAGTAGTAAATATATAACAGAACCTTATAGCAAGAACTACAGTGGGTCCTATTATTGGGCCGGGTATATAGATATAAATAGGTCAACAACGTAATAACAACTAGTAGAGTAGTTGCCTAATAGATTAACTCTAATTATATTCTAAGATTTACTATAAGAAGAGAACTATCTACGGTAGGGACTAAGGTCCTTTAAATATATAACCGTATGCCTAAGAAATCCTCTCTTGTACGTAAGGTACGTGTTATCTATATTAAACGTAATGTCCCTTCCATTTAACACAGTTAATACGTTTAATGCCACGTGATCTTAGTTACTATTCCTTGTTATATAGTTCCACCGGTTCCATCCTAGACCGTGCCTATATTAACCAACTAGCTTCCGCCGACTCCTCTCCAAGTAGTCATAACATTGTACTTAAGCTGTCCGTAACAATTTCCGTATACTATTTTAAGAGCTAAGCTTAGTGTTATATATAGCCTATTTCTACGCGTTGTTACGGGACATCCCTGTAATACCTTATACACGTCCACCTGTTTCCACCGACTAAATAACCAGAGACCGACCACGAGACGGCAATCTGACGGCAATCTGCCGTATTCCGCTATATCCTGCCAAGTCCACTGAATCCTGCCAAGCTCTGCCAGACCCGCTGCCCAAATCCTATTCTGCCCCGTGCACGTATTAACCAAGCAACTAAGTTAACGATATATACCCTTTCTTCCCGTTTCCTTACCTTCTTTTCTTACGCAACGTCTTAATTTCATCATATAGTTTATATACGTGGCTTAATAATATCTACTTCGCTATATATTATCACCGCTTATACTCACTCCGTAATATGCGTCGCCTCTATTTCTATATATCGCCTCTATTTCTACGCGTTACCTCTATCTTATATTGCCTTTATCTTATATTACCTTACTAATTATAGGCTAGTGGTCTTCTATAAGGGTTCTGGTTAGGTCCCTAATTAAATATATTAGTATATTTCTCTAGTATTTCTAGCTTAGGAGAAGATCTTAGGCAGGGATGTATATAATCAGTACAACCGGAATCGGCCCATAGATTTTAATTCTTGTAAAATCGCATACTCTAATTATAATCAATTGCATTTATTATTTTAGTTATATACTAATTTCCTAATTAGGTAAGTGGGTGTAAATATAGGTATATAGTAATTAAAAAGGAATTCTAAATAAGATATGCTGGAACGCATTAATATATATTTATTAACTTTTCTAAAGAAAGCCCGTATGGACTTTTTTTGTATATAAAACCGCAAGGCTTAGTACTTTTTAGAAAGCTAATGCGCGACTTTCTAAACACTAAAGTTTTATTACTATATTCTATTCCTACGCGTTCTTCCTATAGGTAATTATATTAATTATATAATCGTAACTATAATTAAAAGATTGATTTTAATTGCGATTAGTTATATTATATAGTAATTATAACTTATATAACTAATAGAATAGTTATATGCATCCTTAATCTTAGGGTTACCTTTAGCGCTTAATCTTTTAATTGGCCTAAGTGGGCCAGAAGAGTTCTAGCTGCTTTTTAGTAGCATTATAGCTATTATTATAAGGGCGTGAAGAGGCTTTAAGGAAGATTTAAAGGAATAATATAAATTCTATCTAAATCTAAGGGTATATAGCTCTTATAGAGAATAAGACATTATATAAAGAAGAGAAAGGAATAATAAGAGAATTATATAATTAAACAGTTAGGGTCTTGGTGGTTAGTGTATGCGTATATACACACGTGATCTTTAACGGTCTTTAACGGACTTTAGTGTTATAGCGCTAGTAGAAAACAGTAAATTATGGCAGATAATTATAGACAGTTATAGATAGTTGTAGATAGTTATAAACAGTTTTAAATAGTTTTAGATAGTTATTTGTTAAGTATTTTACCAAGATATTCCTACTTTAACTAGGCTAGTCCTATTATAGTACCCCCTCCCTTTAGCTAAAGGTCTAAAATAATTTAATTTAGTTAAGAATTTATAACTTATCACGTTATAAGCGTTATAATATATTTTAAGTTCTTTTTAATTTTGAGTTTCCTGCTATTGTATTTCATATATATATAGTAGTATGATCTTTAATTAACGTCTGATACGGATCCTATCTAGGCCCACGCAGACACTTGCCGTCGCAGGGGGGAAAACTTGTAAATTGACAGGGAGAAAACCCTGCTATATAGGGGACGGAAAAACCCTATAAGCCACCTTAGTAGGATGAAAAACCCCTAATTTGCCATATTCGTCCATAGCAGCGGCCCTGCGGGCCTACAGCTACGTCCTATCCTCCTTAAATATTTAAACTCTATGGGAACCACTGCTTCCTTCTCTAGCTTATCCAAAGCTAGGGTTCACTACGTCCTAGCTAGGCCTCGCTATGTGTGCTATATACTTTATGTTCCATATTTTAACCATCCCCTATGTGCTATCTCCTGTAGACTATTACTATATACGCCATGCCTCCCCCCCCCCTAGAGCTATCGAAGGCGTAAGGGGGATTCATCCGTCTTAACTACTATAATACTAACAGCGGGATATATTGTGTTATGTTTTAGGTATCTTTTATGCCTAGGCCCTAGCTAGGCCCTTTCTAAGGGTTACTACTCCTTAAAAGGAGATAAGGAGAACCATAGGTCGCAATCCAGGCTGCTAGGTATTTGGTAGTTGACGGCAAGTGACTGTATGCTCCGCGGGCGATCGCCCTAGGGGTTAGGAGGGGCCGTATATTTACTCATTTGTTCGCAGTCGCCGTTTGTCAATATAAGGTTGTTAATGCTTTCAATTAGGGGTTAGAGGATGTTATTAAATACTATATATCTATATTGGATCGTACAGGTGCCCTAATAGAGCAGTATAGAAGTAGCTATTATCGTAAAGGGGTACCATTAGTGGTGGTTTTCGAGATCTTACTATCCTATGTGAAAACTTTTCACCACCACCCACAACGCTCGCAACTACCACCACGAAGTCATATCGCACGCTGTGCGACGTCTCTGCGTTGGCTCTAAGTCTGAACTTCAAAGACCTAGGTTCGTAGCCGTCACCACGTATAGGTGCAGAGTCCGTTTTCGACGGCCTCATATATATATATTAGGTAGTAGTTGTTTGCCCTTATATTATATTTATTTAGCCAGAGTAAGCTATAAAAGATGGTTTTTATAGAATTCTTTTACTAAAGTAGGCGCATTAGCCTTAATCTGGTTATAGGTTTCCCAGATTTATATTTTATATCCTTCCCTTTTAATAAGAAGTTTAAATTATTTAGATTATATTTTCTATTGTATATTATTAATTAAGTTAATAAAGTATAAACCGTTGCTATTGTTAATAATTATAGGAGGTAGTAGCGGCACTTTATAAGTTATAGGATTATCTTTTAAAGGTTATAACAAGCTTATATAAAACATTGGGTATATTTTTATCTTAGTTGGTAGTTTAAGCTTATAGGTGTATAGGCTTAGTTTCTTTTTAATTTAATATAGGCTTATAAACTTCTAATTAAGTTTCTTTAAGGGCCGTTAAGTCCGTAGGTTTTATATATTTAGGTAAACTATATTACCTTCCTTAAAGTCCTATACAGAAGCTTGTCCTTTATTTATATGCCATTCCTATACCATTTAAGTATATATTAATTTACTTTATAATAGTTCCGTTAACTGCTTTATTTAAATAGTAAATTTATATACGTTAATTAACTGGATCCGTTTAATTATAGGTCCTATTATATTAATTTTAGGTTATAGTTTAAATCCAAGTTAAAGGTCTTATCTATAGGTCTTATCTATAGGTCGCGTAGAATAGCGTCACTCCTATTAATACGTTTATTATATTATTTGCAGTAAACTTAGCTAAAGGCAGCCATTTTTCCCACTTGTCTTATAGGTAGAAGCAGTATATTTATAGGTATTATTCTATAATCGCGTTTATAATTTTAGTTTAACTATTTATCTTTAAATGTAATATAGTTAAGAGTTATATTTAAATGCTTAATTGTTTATATTGGGCTTACTAAAAATCTAAAATAAACTAGCTTCTATAGTTGGATATTGTTAAGTTAGGAAATCCGTATAGTTTAAAAATATGCTTAATAAAACATTCGGCTACTAATATTACATTAATTAAGTATATAGGAATTATATGTTGTATTTTTATAAAATAGTTAACAACTACTATAATATTTATAAACCTATTACTGCTAGGCAAGTTAACTATAAAGTTAATTAAGATATTACACCATCTTTATATTGGAATTGGTAGTAGTTAAAGTACTTCTTACTTTCTTATATAAGAGGTCTTTCCACACACACACACATCCTATATGCTTAAATATATTTCCGTATATAGTTGTGCATTATAGGCCAGTAGTATGCTTATTAAACAATTTTATAAGTCTTTATATGGCTAGGATGCCCTACTATAGGGGAGTCGTGTATAAATTTAAGTATTTTAAATTATAAAGATTTGGAATTTGGAACTACCATCTTCTATTAATAGTATAATTAGTTATTTTAAATCTCGCATTTAGCAAGTATAATATCCTCATGCTATTGTTTTCCTATTTAAATTACTTTTATTATATCTATTATCTATATATCGTTCTTATATTTATATTCTATTAGCTTATTGATTTCTATTTCCTATTTATTAACTTCTAATTTATTTCTATTAAGTTCTGTATCTAGGAATATAGGATATAGTTTTTTAAAATATTTAGAAGGTAATAAGATCTATAATAAATTTATAATCTATTTTTCTATAGCGTTTTCAGGTAGGTCCTATAATTATTATATTAATATATTAGGCTTTTAATTAAGTTTGCCTAGTTAGTATATAATTTTAAAGTTAAATTATAAGAGGTATTTAGCCTAATAAATTTAGCGCTGCCTTAGTTGCTTTATAGTTATAAAGTACTATAGGTTCTTATGGTCCGTTAATACGCGTATTAGGAATAATAATCCTTTAAGCTTAGAACGCCATTGTTTAAAACATTTAATAATTATAAGTAGTTCCTTATTGTATATCTTATAGTTTAATTTAGTAGGGGCGAGTTTCTGGAAGAGAAAGGCTACTAGATATAGCTTACCGTTCTTATTATATTGCAATAACACTCCCCTTAGTATATAATTGGATAAGTCTATTTTAACAATATATTTAAGGTTAGGGTTAAAGTAGGTAAGAATTAGAGCAGTTATAAAATAATACTTTAGGTTATTAAAAGCTTATTTGCATTTAGTGGTCTATTTAAATTTTATATTCTTTTTTATTAGGTTTATTAACGGCTAAATAGTTTCTAAGCAGTAGTTAATAAATTATTAATAGAAATTTGCGAATTCTAGAAATCCTTAAATATCTTATATATTATTAAGGCTTTCCTAATTTATAATTATAGCAACTTTTTAGGGTCTATTTTAATTCCGTTATAGAATATTATTAAGCCTAAGTATATAACCTTAGGCGCGTGGAACTTATATTTCTTAATATCGTATTATAGGCCTATATCTTATAGGCGTTTAAGGACCATTCTAATATATTTCTAATGTTCAGAAAGTAAGAATAAGTAGATTAAGATATTGTTAATATATGCGGTAATAAATATATTAAGGAATTTATAAAGCGTATTATTAATATATTACTAAAATATACTAAAACTATTTTTTATACTAAATAGCATTACCAGGTATTTAAAGAGTTCCTATTATATATAAAAAGCTATATACTTCTTATCTCCTTTTGTAACAGTGCAAGTGTGGGAGAATTGAATGAGCAACTTGATTGTAAATGGAGATTTAAAGTGTCTATATATACACGAGGAAGGTATAGAAATAAATGAAAGGGGAGACTAATATGTAACTAAAACAGCGTGATACGTAAGTGATACGTAGGCGATATGTAGACAATACGTAGGCAATACGCAGGCAAAACAGTGGTGGTTTGGCAGGGTACCGTAGTTGGTTACACCTTTACGTATATAGATTTTATTAAAGGCGGTAACTATATTAAGCTTTATAAAGTACTATACCTTTACTAAATAATTAAGCGTCTCTTAAATTAGGGGAATTAGATATTAGTTTTAAATTATAATTATATTTAAAGCTTAATAGTTAATATAGAATCTTAAGCCTCCTTCTAGCTTTTTAATAAATAGTATAGGTAAGGTAAATAGAGATTGGCTAGGGCAAATAAATCCTTTTTCTAAATGCTTGTTAAGGTATTATCGTATTATAAGCAGTTCTTCTTATAATATACCATATAATAGACCAAACTTTAGTGTTATACTAGGCTTAAGTTCTATCTTAAAATCGTGCTTATCTTAGTATGGGGCTAGTTAGTTTATAAATCTTTTTTTAAACTTGTTAATTAGATTATAGTACTCTTTAGGTATAAGAGGTTAAGGATTAATATATTATTTTAATTCTAGCGCTTTCTTAATATCTTCTATAGTCACAGCAAAGATTTTATAATTTTATCTTTTTGCTAATAAGATAAAGGGCGCAGCTTATATTATACAAATTTTAAGAGGTTTTAATGAATTATCTTCGCATTCTTTACCATTATTAGCAGTTATAGCTTTATTATTTTGGTTTAAGGCTTATAGCAAGGGCAATTTGTATTATATTGAATTTAAATAGTTATATGCGTATTTGTAGGGCAAATAGTTTTTTAAGTAATAACTTTGGCAGTAGGTTATACGGAACTTTAGTATATTTTTAACCCAGCTAATTAAAGGGTTGTGTCGTTTTAACTATCTATATCTAAGTATAACCTTATAATACTTTAAAGGTGTTATAAATAGGGAAATATATTTAAGGTGTTTGCTTATCCGCAATTTTATAAAAGCGTAGTACGTTAGTTTGCTATATATTAAGGGTTTGCCATTAAAGCCTTATAGGCCTTAGGGTTTATTAAGTTTCTTTAAATTTAGGCGTTAAGTTTTTGCGTAATTTATATTAATAAAGCCTATACTAGTAGCTTCGCTGTCTATAAGGATTTATACTTCCTTCCACTTTTTAAGTATTTAAATTTCGCTAAGTAAGTTAAGGGAGTTATATTATATATTAGCCCTGGAAGAGCCTAGATACTTATACTCTTCCAACTTTTATCCTAAGGCGCAACTTAGCCCTAGGATAATTCATTTTCCAAGTTAATTAAAGGCGAGGTGCTTTATGGCGTCTAAGTATAATTTATAGAGCGGGTATAATTTAAGGAATAAATACAACTTAAGGAATAGGTATAATTTAAGAAATAGGAGGAACTATAGCAGACCTTTTTAAAGGGGTAAGTTTGGCAATGCTTTTAAATATATCTGTATAATTACAGCACCTATTATACCAACCGCGTGCTTAAGCGTTCGGTACATCAACCACGCGTTTACGCGTTCGGTGCACCAACCACCCGCTTACGCGTCTGGTGCACTCCTAGAGCACTAACTAATCAAGGGGGAGGCGCATTAGTATATAGACTACGTAGTCTGCTTTATACAATCGACAGTCACCACTATCTAAAAGAGCATACAATACTATACGTATTTCGTGCCCCTGGATACGACTTAATTATACTATTAAGTTAGTATAAACACTAATCAGTAAGCGCGCATAGATTAGTAATCACTTAACACCTCCCACCAAGCAATACACAATAATGACCACCTGTTTAGACTCCTAGTACAACCTACTAAAAGGTTAGAAGTCAGGGATTACGGACTTATTACCAACTCTATATACTTATTTAAGTCTTAGTATAGTTTACTGGAAGTATAATAGACGCAAATATAGACCTATACGGAACCCCTACCCTCAATCTACCTCTAAACCTTAAACCCTTATTCCTACCACACCCTCTAACCTCTTTTTTAGACCTCTTATAGAGACCTCTTACCCCTCTATAAACTACTATGGACCTATTAATCGCTTTTATGGACCGTTACAAGACCTTATAGAAACCCCCTACCCTCCTACAAACCGTTATAGACCTATTAACCGCCTTTACGGACTACTATAAGACCTTCTCTACCCGCAACGCACTATACTACACTATATAGTATAGCAGACCTAAGCAAGCAAGTTAATAAAGGTTAAGAAAAGTGGAGGCAGGGAGTTGACCTTATATCCATAACCAATATTAATAACTATATTAAATTTAAAGTTCTTAAATATAAATATTTCAAGCTTATAAATAATAACCTATGGGAGCAATATTAGGAAGACTTTGCGGACTTTATGGAAGCTATTTTTAAAGCCTGTAACTCTACTACCATCCGTAACCTACAAACCTTTTTATATCACCAAGGTATATAGGTTAAAAGGGACAAGCGAGTTACTGTTACACAGTCTTTATATAATATAATATATAAAAAGGACCAAACGGAATAAACTAAAGAGGAAATCCTAGACCAGGTTAAAGCCACTAAAGAACTCTTTGCTTCTTCTAAACTTAACGGGATTGCTAGCCTTATACCTAACCCACTTAACCAAATTCATCCTATAAACCCAAGCAGTTTTAGAATTAATCTTACAGGCCAAAGCACACCTAGTGCTTAAGTTATAGACCGTAATACCCCTGTAAACCAAAATACGGACCAAAACCCTTCTATTTAAGTCACAGATCCGTAAACCACCTAAGTAAAGACCTATAGCAAGGAGCTAGCTAACCTAGCTAAGCTCTATACTGACAAATCTAAGTACAGCAGTAAAAACGATAACTTTAACTTCAAACTAACTATCTTTACAGACCTCTATTAGAAGGCTAATATTCCTGAACAGGAGTTTAGCTAAGCCTACTCTACTATGCTGCGCGGCCTAGCACTTAACTACTACTACACCAACCTTAAGAGTAACCCCCTTAGTATTCCCTTTAATAAGCTATATAAAGCCATACATAACTACTTTAAAGGACTGGAATATAAGTATAATATCCTTACCCAATGGAATGCGACTAAGTTATGGACCGTAATGGATAAGAACACTAAAAAATTAACCATAGAGTGCCTGTAAATCCTTATTAAAGACCTCCGCTACCTATAGCACAGTCTTAATATTAAGCTTTAAACAGACAACTTCTTACACAATAAACTTATTACAGCTTGCTAGGAAATGGAACCCTATAAATACACCTATTACAAGCCCGTAGATACTATAGCTAGCCTTATCAACAATTTATGGTCCTTTATTATAATATATAAAGCCTTAAACCTACCAGGCAGTACTTAAGCCTTTATTACAGACCTATAAAATCCACAAACTAACTTAGATGCCTACTTTACGGACCGCCGCTACTGCTAGTAGCACCCGCATTAACTAGGTCCTACCTATAACCCCCGCAGCAACTTCTGTATAAAAGCATACCCCTATAGACAAACCAATTAGAGGTGCTTTGTATGTGGTAAGGAAGGATGTTAGTCTATAAGGCATACCTAGGAAGAACGCAATAAGTTTAAAAAAAGATTTAATAGATAGATTAACTAGTTTATCTTAGACTATAAAGAAAAGGAAGTAGAAGAGTCTCTTAATAAGTCAATAGAAGCCCTTATAATTAACTTTAACTTAAATATTTAAAAATAGGAGACCTTAGAGACATTCTTAACTACTTTTAGACCTTTTATAGACAGCTAAGCCTTTAATATTATAACCATATTAGCCAACCGCTCCTTTACACACTCAATTGCACCTAAAAACTGGCCTATAAGCACACCTATTAGACCCGTTATAGACGTTACGGACCGCAAATAGGACCCATTTATATATATTACTACAGAACACTACACCCCTAAAGAATTCTATGGCGTTATAATTAATATAGGTACCTCTAAGAAGTCTAGTATAGGTTATAGATAGTACCTTACATATAAGACTACCGTAAATAATAATATGGATGTTAATACTATGCAAACTGGGGCCATAAACGTCTAATTCAGCATCGGCTTAACTACATTAATTAGATTAGTGGCAGTTAAGACCCTAATTAGCCTAGTTAACTTCTATATAGTAAAAGTGGACACCCCTTTCCTACTCTATCTTGCAAATATGGATAGGTTATAGGTTTACTATAACAATGTTATAGACACTATAATTGGCCCCGCAACTGCTCTAGGAAGCAAGCATATTACCCTGCTAATTATATAACGATTTGGACACCCGTTTCTTATATAGGGAGAGACGTTACGGACCTATATTTAGGAATCTTTTAACTACAACCTATGCTACCTTACTAGTACTAAAATCCACCGCCTGCACCGCCGTTTTAGCTACCTATTAGCTAAAAAGCTATATAGAGTCCTTAAACGCTCTAAACATAACAACGTTAATAGGAAGGTAATTAACTACCTAACCAAATACTGCTCTTTTTACTAGAAATACAGATGTTCCCTAGGCTAATTTAAGTTTACCCTTTATAAGGATCTTAATTTTAACCACTTAGTATATATAGATATTATGTATATTAACGGCAGCCTAGTATTATATATAATTAATAAGGCAACCCGCTACTAAGCTGCCTGTTAGTTATAAAATATATCTGCAAAATATACTTAGGATATTTTATGGACCTGCTAGGTTAATATATACCTTGGACCTCCTAAGTATATTACCTATAACACTAGTAGGAACTTTATTAGCAAGGAATTCTAACAGTATGCTATAGCTATGGCTATTTTAATAAAAGCTGTTTTAGTTAAGGCGTATTAGTCTATTAGGCTTATTAAGCGAGCTTACTTAGCTCTATAGAAAGCTTACCAGATTATTATAGATAAGTGTAAGGATATTTAAAAGGAACTAGCTTTATAGATGGCTATAAAAGCCGTTAATAATACCACTGGCCCTAATGGACTAGTACCCACCCTTTTAGTTTATGGAGCCTACTTAAGGATAAGCAACCTAGGCCCTCCTGCCCCGTCTATTATAGAATGAGCAACTATAATATAGAAGGCAATGGCTAAAATAGTCAAATTATGGGCTAAATAAGCTGTCAATAGCGCCCTATATTACCGCAATAGACCTAATATAACCTTAGTACACAACCTCCTACTTAACTCTAAAGTCCTTATGTGGCGTAAGAGTAGTAATTAAACTAGACCTTATTATTTACTAGCTGTAGAAGACAAAACATACTGCGTATAACTTCCTAGCAGACTAACCAGCTTTAAAAGCATATCCGTAAAACCCTACTTTTAGCCCAAAAACACCTATGACGTTAAACTAGATAAACTAGAAGCACCTACCAAACTAGACAAACTAGAAGCACCCCTACCTACTCTAGAAGTCCCCTATAAACCCACTAAACCCACTAAACCTACCATAAAGCGTGGCCGAGAACGCCCCTAAAAGCACCCTATAACTAAGAACCCTATAACAGAGAATTACCTAACCTCTGTAGGTATATCTATAAAACAACCTCCACCTATAGATATATTAGTTCTAGTATAGGAAAACCCTTTTACGGACTTAAGACGCAAAGAGATTAATGGACTACTTAAAAAGGGCGTCTTTACAGTTATAATAGAGAAAGACATCCCGCAAGGCATCTATATATTCAACTTACGCTTTATTAACAAGATTAGGCACCCTAGTACTAATAAAGCCTTTAAAAAATTAAGGCTTATTATACAAGCTTATAACAACTAGGGAAAGGGCTTAGTCCTTATATAATTACCTACAATTTAACAAGTCAGCTAATGGATTATACTTGCACTTATACCTAGACTACAGCAAACCAAGCCCGTAGCCCTTTACTTACGGGACATCTTATAAGCCTATATGCAGTCTAATACCTACCTAAGTAGGGATATCTTTATATAACTACCCCCTAAGCTTAACTTATAACTAGGAACAATTTTATAGATTATAAAACTATTTTACAGAGTGCCAGAAGCTAGAAACCACTAGTTTAAGATGTATTACAAGCATTACGTCCGTAAACTTAAGATAGAGCAGTTAACCTATAACCCTTGCCTCCTATACACCCTATTAAACGGCCTTGGTATTATTAGGCTCTAAATAGATAATACTCTTTTTTTAGCGGACTAGACTTTTATAGACGCAGAGGAGACTAAACTATAAGAAGCTAAGTTCCTAGCAAAGCCATAAGAGTAGTTAACTAAGTAGACTCCAATTAAGTTTAACAGAGGCTTAATTATATAAAAGGGCAACTTAATCCAGCTAACCTAGGAACGCCAAGCTTAAAACCTAAAGCTTATTATAGCAAAGCCTATGGACCTTACTAGTTCCTGTAGAGAGACCTATAAGACCATAAATACAAAGGACTAATACGCTGCACAGCGTGTAAGAGGTGCCTATATTGCTACAGTCTACCAACCCGAATCTGCTTATAACTTATCCTTTACAGCCTAGGCAGTAGATCTATAAGAAGAAAATATTAAGCAGATTAATAAGCGCATTTAATAGCAGATTAATAATGCAATAAGAGGACTTATTTTTATACCACTAGACCTAAATTCCATTAGTATAATAGTATTTACAGACGCCTCCTTCGCCAATAATAGGGACCTATTATTACAAATCAGCTTTATAATTATACTTACGGACCGTAATTAAGACGCAAATATACTACATTAGTCTTTAATTAAATACAAACAAGTAACCCGCAGTATACTAGCTTCTAAACTATATGCACTAGCCTATAGCTTTAATATAGCAGCCGTTATCAAATCAACAATCCAGAAGATCCTATAATTGGAGCAGCTACCCCTAGTTTTATGCACCAATTTAAAGTCCCTCTATAACTGCCTAGTTAAACTAGGTATAATATAAAAAAAGAGGCTTATGGTCAACCTAATATGCTTATATTAGGCCTATAAACAACATAAAATTACGGAGGTCAAATGGATCAGCAGCAAAGACAACCCAGCAGATGCTATAACTAAGGCAAAGCCGTGTCAAGCTCTAAAAACCCTAATTAACATAAATAAGCTTAACCTAAAGGTTATAAAATGGGTGGAATAAGACTAACAGAGCACCTACGGTCCATTTACAGCCTATCGGAAGGCCGTACGGTACATTTACGGCCCGTTGGAAGGCCGTACAGCTTATTTTGCGGACCGTAAGCAGGACTTATAGCTGACTTGGAGCACCGTTTAGAAGGCAGGCCAGAGGGCACCTCGGGAGGGATTTCCTATGTATTTTCTTACGTGTTTTACGGTTCTATTAAGGCAATTACGGAGGTTATACATAAGTGGTTTCATTTTTCAAGTACCGCTAGTGTATAATTACAGCACCTGTTGTACCAACCGCGTGCTTAAGCGTTCGGTACATCAACCACGCGTTTACGCGTTCGGTGCACTAACCACCCACTTACGCATCTGGTGCACTCCTAGAGCACTAACTAATCAAGGGAGAGGCGCATTAGTATATAGACTACGTAGTCTGCTTTATACAATTGACAGTCACCACCATCCAAAAGAGCATACGATACTATACGTATTTCGTGCCCCTGGATACGACTCAATTGTACCATTAAGTTGGTACAAACAATATCCTTTTTTACCGTATCTAAAGCATTCTCTATTTATAGCTTAAGTTCTTTATTTATTGGTTCCTAAGGGTGTGTAGGATTAAGCGGCATTAAGGTCTATAGGGTTATATATAAGGCTTTTAGGTTTTAGAGATAGATTACGCTTTAGGTTATATACTAATTTTATAGTATTTTAAATATAAGGTATAGTTAACTTTAGAGAATAAGTCAGTTTATTATATTAAAGGTCTTTATTAATTTATTAACATATTATAGTAAATTAGGATAGGTTTTTTAGTAGTTCCTTACCTACTAACTAGGCTCTAATTTCATCTAAAATAGCTTATTAAAGGACAGCAACTTTAGCAGCTTTATTTTAATCCAGTTCGCTAATAAGGCCTAAAAATTCTAAAAAGAAGCTGGTAAAGTCTCGGTTCCATTATTATAGGGTTTTAAGCTTAGTAATAGCTATATATTCTTAGCTAGCGTTATTATATATTCATTCTAGTAGAGAAATAAAGGTTTTAAAATTAATAAAGGTGCCGTTATAGAAGAATAGATCCATATTTTATACAGCATCTTTACTTAGATAAGATATTCTATCCCTTAACACGCTTGCGTCCTACGAGAGGCAGACCGTGCGCGAACACCAGAATCAAAAGTACGCGTATAGTCACAGAGCCTTGATCCTATTGATTCTATTAGCTAGCTCTTATCGATAACGGTAGGACGCAAACCAGCGTGTTAAGGGATAGCTAACCTTACTAGCTTTAGTGAGGTATTAGTTATAGTTTATTAAAAGTTTAAGACGGAGCTTAGTTATAAAGGGGCGTAGGTTGTTTTAATTTCTATTAAATATTAGAGGGTTAAGAAGCTTTTCAATTTTTATAGTAGGCATTAAATTTGTTATAAATATGGGTTAAGTTACTAGTTTAAGGTTTGCGTTTAAGGGGCTAGGTTTAGATATAGTTATTTTAATCTTATTTATAGGTATTTTTATTAGGGTCTCTAATAAAAATGCCTTAATATTACGGAGTTCTTCACAGAGTACTTCTATTAATTATTAATGCTAGGCTTCTAGTGCAGCCCGCTATTAAGCTAAGGCATTTATAAAGGATTATTACATTATAATTAACTGTTCCCTAACTAGGGATATAATACTTATAGTTATTAAAAGGGATTTAAGTTCGTTCACCATTTTAATAGTAGTTGTTTTAACGCAATATAGTATAAGGGCATAAAGAGGCTTTAGGGAAGATTAAAGGAATAATATAAATTCTATTTAAATCTAAGGGTATATAGCTCTTATAGAGAATAAGACGTTGCGTAAAGAAGAGAAAGAAATAATAAGAGAATTATATAATTAAACAGTTAGGGTCTTAGTGGTTAGTGTATACGTATATACATATACGATCTTTAATGGTCTTTAATAGACTTTGGTGTTATAGCGCTAGTGGAAAATAGTGGATTATAGTGGACAATTATAGACAGTTATAGATAGTCGCAGATAGTTGCAAACAGTCGCAAATAGTTGTAAACAGTTTTAAATAGTTTTAAATAGTTTTAGATAGTTATCTGTTAAGTGTTTCACCAAGACATTCCTACTGTAACTGGGCTAGTCCCGTTACAATTATAGAGGGTGTTTGTATTTTCCTTGGCATTGCCGGTAACCACAAATATGCAAAAGTCTTTAAGCTTTTGGTGTATCTAGGCATTAGGGTTTATTCGGCTATTTTACCTAAAGGTTTATATTATTATAATCTCTTACTATTAGAATGACCTTCCTGCTTTAAGGTAATGGCTTCTTATAAAGTATCTGTAAAGTTTCCGTTTAGGTCGCCGCGAGGTTTTAATAAAGAAATAATAGATATAAATAAAAGATATAAATAAATAATCTAGTCCTTAAAGCTAGCTACCCTTCTAAAAAAAAGTAGAAAAGATTTAAATATAAGGGGACTTTATAGATAGGGGGCTATAAGGCACGATTATAGGAATAGGATAGATTATAGAGAAGATAAGTATTAGCGACTTAGTCAATTGAGGCACGAGCACGGCATAAGGGACGCGCAAGCCTATATAATTGGTAGTTTATAAACGAGGATCCAAAGCTAGAGAGAGGAAAGGAGAAGAAAAGCAGCGCCGTTTAATGTTTTATGCGATCTTCGCGTCACGTGACCGCAATCTGCGGCAATTTGCTAGTACCGTAATACTGTCCGAGATTGTCTGAAACTGTCTGCAATTGTCCTAAAACTATCTATAATTATCCACTACAATCCACTGCTATAATCCGCTATTTTTACTAGCGCTGTAACATTACCCCCCCCCCTCCGAAAAAGCCTGCCCTTAGGCTTTGTATGTCCGTATTTATATCTATAGGGTGTTTTTATTTTTATGCTTAACAGGTAGCTTATTATCTTCGCTATACTAGCACTCCATCTACTTGTTTAGATACTTTGGGGGTCCTAGCTTATTAGGGTATTAGTTATAGAACTCTTTAAGCTTTTAGGGGCAACGTATAAAATTTTAAGTAGGGTACTAGGTTAGGTCTAGATCGTAACCTTTCTATTAAATATAGTATTTTAGCGTTCCTCGTACTAGTTTATAGGCTAGTATTTTATTAACTTCCTATTTATCGTCGCTATTAACTTAAATTGGTAGTAGAGGCTTATTCTTTTGTCTAGGTAGTAGGTTATTTATAGCTTTCTATAGCTTATCTAGTAAGAATATAGGGTGGACTTTAATTAAGTCTAGGAGTTTAACCTTATATAAGTTGCCTTCTTTATTAAGGATTTTATATAGTCCTGCCATTTTATAGTCTAGCTTATAGCTAGGCCGTTCTATTTTTTAGTTCTTTGTTGTAACCTAGACCTTATTACCTATGGTAAAGTTGGGCTTGCGCCTGTGTTTATTTACCTACTATTCTATTAATTTCTGGGCCTTCTTTAGGTTTTTATGGGCTACTATTTATACTTCTTCTAAGCGTCTAGCATATTGCTGTGCTTCCTTATAAGATAGTTTTTCGCGTACGGTCTATAGTCCTTTTGGTCTTTCCCAGTTAAAGCTTGTATAAGGTAAGTATCCTATTTCTAGCTAAATAGGTGCAAACCTTGTAGAGTTATGGGGTAGAGTTGCCTGGGCGTAATCTATTATGGGTAGTAGTTTGCTCTAGTTATCCTAAAAGTAGTTAATAAAGGGCCGGAGTCTCTGGTCTAAGTATTAATTTATAATCTCCATCTAACTGTCTGTCTAGGGGTGGTATACTATAGAGAGCTTTAGCCTAATACCTAGGATCTAGGTAAACTTGTTCTAGAAGACTAATATAAACTGTAGCCTGTAGTTGGATATAATAGTATCTAGTAGTCCGTAAATTTGGTAGATATAGTAGATATATAGTTAGGCCGCCTCTTTAGCATTAATATTCTTATAATAGGGGATTAAGAACGGGCGCTTGCTAAAGCAGTTAACTAGGATTATAACTATATTATATCTGTCGCGGTCTGTAGGTAACTTGTAGAAGTCTATAAAGATATACTACTAGGGGCGTTCTGGTATTAGGAGTGGCTTTAATAGCCCTAGGGTTTTATCTTATAGAATTGTAAACCTATAGTAGTTGTTATAGTTCTATATATAGCGGTTAATATCTATAACTATTCCAGGCTAGTAGTAACGGTTACTGATAATCTTATAGGTCTTATTCTTTCTAGGGTGGGCCGTAAAGACCTAAGTATATACTTTGGTAATAAGCTAAGTCTGTAAGTTCTATTCCTTTGCTACTACTAGCCGTTTCTGGTGCTTAAGTAGTCCGTTTTCTAGGGACTATAGGCCGGTAGAATTCTTTGCCTTTTTATAGTACTCCTGTAGAGAAGGGGCCGTATGGTTTACCTATAGTAGTTTATTAATAAGGTTAAGTTCTATAGAATTAATAAGATATATCTTAGCGCTTAAAGGGTCTGTATTTAGTTCTGCCCATATTTAGGGGTTTAGGTATTTTGGTTATAGTAGTGTTTAAGTTTATAATAAGATCTTTGTAGCTGCCTAGTTATCTAGGTCCTATTTACACCTTATAAGAATATCTATACGGTTAGTAGCACCTAGCCTATATATAATTAGGAAGTTAAACTAGGATAGGACCTCCGCCTAGCATACCTGCCGGGCTATAAGGGCCTTTATTGTTATAAAATATTCTAGGGCTTTATAATCCAAAACTACTTAAATAGGCTTAGGGGCTCCTTCTAACTGTATTCGCCAGTACTGAAAGCTAGAGATAATAGCTAGCATTTCTTTATTGTGAATTGGGTAGTTTAGCTTAGTATCTATTATAGTCTTTAAATAGTAAGTAATAGGGTGCCATTTTCCGTCTGTCTGCTTTTAGGAGTAAATGCTAGCTATAATGCTGTCTAAGGCATTAGTTTCTAGCATTAAGGGCTATTTTAGGTTAAAGTGGGCGAGCAAGGGAGCAGAGACTAGTTATTTCTTAAGCTTATTAAAGGCCTGCCTATATACGGTATTAAAGTGAAAGGGCCGGTCCTTGTGGGTAAGTTGGCTTAGGGGCCGGGTAATTCTACTATAGTTCTTAATAAAGCGTTAGTAGAAGTTATAGAACCCTAAGAATAACCACACCCCCTTTATAGTCCTTGGGGGTATTTATTGGTTAATTATAGCTGTCTTTTCTAGGTCTACCTTAATTCTGTTTATACTAATAATAAACCCTAGGTACTTTATGCGCTTAATACTAAATTCTAATTTCTTAATATTGGCCTAGAGGCCAGCCTCTTAGAGCTATTATAGAACTTTATAGATATGCTCCTTGTGTTCTAACTTATTCTTAGAGTAAATTATAATATTATCTAGGTAGGCCGTATAGAAGTCGTTAAGGTAGTTAAAGAGTATATTATTTATATATCGCTAGTATGTAGCTAGTCCATTAGTTAGTCTAAAGGGAAGTACTTTGTATTTATATATTCCGTAATAGGTCTGAAATATAGTAAGGTTTTCTAATCTAGGGTTTATTTTAATCTGGTAAAAAGCCTAATAGATATTGTTGGGAATATATTACGTGTCGCCGCGGCACTAGTGTGGCGAGGAGCCTTAAGCTCCTCGCCCTTCCTTATTCCAAATATATCAAGCTTTTAACCAACATCACTATAACCTACTCGAGTAGCCGTTATTGGTGAGTTACTCTGTGTAACCAACACTGATCAGTGGTTGAATACACAGTCAACCACAGAGCAGCTAGGTTTTTAAACAGAAGAGATAGTCTCGTGTAGGGGTGCTATATGCGCTCATATGGAATGGATCCCGGCGATACTGTGCTACCTTAGACTTGCGGAAAACTAGTAATAGAAGTATTACTGAGTACTAGGAGATACCAAGTTATATCTATTACGTAGAATAACCACGTTTACTAAGATTTGGTTAAGTACTTTAGGTTAGAAGTATTACTAAACCTAGGGTCCTAAGTTAACATCCAAAACGCGTTAAAACAACCATCTTAATACCTTTAGTGTACCTTCGCAGACTATAGGATCACAATCACTACCTAACTATATATTAAACAACCTTTATTTCCCTTAATTTTTATCAAAACGCGTTAAATAATCTTTAATAATAGCTATTATGGCGTTAACCTACCTGAAGAAGTATGAGGACGATATTAACCTAAAGATATAGAAAACCGCTATAATTAATCCTAAAGATGTTAATTAATAAGACTTAAACGGATTCTTATTATACTATATAGCACACTATAAAGACAGCGAATACAACGACACTATGCTATAGTACTGTATGAAGGAGGACTTTGTTAGATGGATAAAGGAAATATAGGCTCCTGCGAATAAGGATATTATATGGGACTTCCGTAACTTTCTATAGGAGAATGGAGTGTTTGTACCTATAGATAGGGGTGCCATTAGAGATAACATTTAGGAGTAAGTTATTAACGTAAAAGAAGAGCACGAATGGACTTTATAAGAGATTAAGCACCAACTACGCACTATAAGGAAGCTTAATTCACAATAGAACCCAAGTAATATACTATTAGAGACGCTTCTACCTCTGTCTTTAACTCCCCTGTATTAACCAATTTAACCTGCAACTTTGACTACTGCCCTTTAGCAAGTATAAGATCCCCCTGCTTCGCGATCTAACAGCTTTTGGACCCTACTAACTAGACCTACGTCCCTACTATAGCCTATAATGCAACTCCTACTTCCTCCATCTTAATCTTAAATCGGAGGCAGTTTAAAATTGCTTATAGAGCTTGCGAAGCTCTATTTAGATTAGGAGAAGAAGTTTAGCGGGGAATTATATAATGTTCTTAATTTGAAACTACGCATCTTCTATAACTATTGCTAAAAGGTAGGAATAGAGTCTAATAAATACCACAACGCCTATTCCGTTATGCTTAAGGGCCGAGCTAGTACCTTCTATTATAATCGTTTGGTAGGAAAAGGATATGATTTTGACCGCATAATATATAAGTTAAGATGCCACTTTAAAACAGAAGAGAACAAGCAGCAGTATATATTAGAATGGAGAGAGACTATCTTCCTAAGGATTATTGCTACAAACCCAGGTGTCCCTTGGCTTAATTGTCTTTAAAAGCTCTTTAATCAACTTTAGACAATTTAGTATGGTTTATCCGAATTATATTAAGAGGATTTTAGCCTATGTGATTAAGTCATTAGCGTATGCTAAGGCGTTAAAGAATGCAACCTTGCTCTCTTTAATCCTGCAAATACTTATAAAGGAGTGTGTGCTTAATTAAGATCTTCTATTGGCACCGCTCTACACTCTTAAAAAGTATAGCAATTTAACGCCTAACTTTAACCTACTTTAATTAACCCGCCCGACCAATATAATTATAACTAGACTGATTAAATATATAGTGGCTATGGTAAGCAATACGGCAGAGGGTACAATTAATAACTATAAGGCAAAGGTAGAGGTCCTCGTAGAGGTTTATTCTAAAGTGATTACTAGAAGAAGTGCTACGTTTATAAGAAACCAAATTGCTGGTTAACTAGGCATTCTCTTAATAAACAAAAGGAGGCATATAATAAGTTTCGCCAGAGTGCAAGAAACGTTGGAAATTGTAAGGTTACTACAGCCTACTTCCAAAGCTTCCTGGTTTAATATAAAGGCGTAGAGGATCTTAAGGGTAAGGCTAATAAGGCCGAACAGCTTCTTATAGATATGGAAATTGAGGACTACTCTCTCAACCAATACTTCACTGAGTATAGTGAGGTAGATGGTATATAAACTGTTACTATTCTTAATAACCAATCTACGCTCCATGCTATTACAAAGTTAGACATCTTTAATAAGCCAAAGGAGAGTTCTATATTCTCCTTTAATAATAGATACTCAGCGAACGTCTTCTATGGTATTATACTAGATACTAGAGCCGTAGGAGTATCTATAGTAGGAGAACCTTAAGTTTAAGCTCTTTAGTAGCTTAATAGCTCTGTTTAGATTAACTAATTAATGGCAGGCTAATATACAATTCGTTTTAGTAAGGGTACTGCAATCTCTCTTAGCACAATTAAGGTCAAAACCCCCTTAGGGTATATTACTTTCTATATTATTCCCACGAATACCCCGTTTCTATTTTGCATTAGAGATATAGATAAATTAGGCGTTAAACTTAATAACCTTAAGAATATACTCGTTTAGGGAGATAATTAGGTGCCTATTATACGCAAATAGGGTCACCCCTAGTTGCTCCTTTATTAACTAGAAAAGAGCATTGCTTAGAGCTATTTAACTAAGTTAGAGCTACGTTAACTACACCATTGTTTTGGCCACCTATCCGTTTACTAATTGCTTAGGGTTCTTTAGTAAGTAGGCCATAAAGTTAAGGTTAAGGCAATTGAGCATCTTATAAAGTACTACTATTACTACTAAATGAACCAGAAGTCCCCTAGCCAATTTAAGTTCACCCTTAAAGATAACTATAACTTTAACTTCTATATTATTGTTAATGTTATATATCTTAGCGGCAAGCTAGTACTCTAAGTTATTAACCTCTTAACCTCCTTTTAAGCCGCACGTTTTCTAAAGGATATATTAGCTAGGAACGCATAGGATACTCTTTAATTA
>Ga0307507_10004846_pt1 | contig 23114 bp, 12 predicted proteins | sample 7_EM_MG_FD_207223 | JGI IMG/M metagenome (GOLD analysis project Ga0307507, IMG submission 207223) | Populus trichocarpa ectomycorrhiza microbial communities from riparian zone in the Pacific Northwest, United States - 7_EM | ecosystem: Host-associated > Plants > Roots > Unclassified | place...
CTTTCGAGGCACCCTCAAGCCATGCCCAAGGAGCCCTGAAAAACTTTTTTGGACCATTTCGCCATGAGCCGGGCAAACGCCAGGTGGCCAAAGCCGAAAACGGCTCGAGACTCCCCCCCCCACCCTGGGCCCGGCAAGGGCCCGTTTGCCAGGGTTCAGGGCTGAATGACCTTACATTTGGCCCCCAGTGAGCCCCTTCCCTGGCCCCGAGGGGGATGGAGCAGACGGCGATGTACCTCCCCGAGTCCGGTACCGGACTCGGGGAGGTACATCGCCTAGGACCACTTTGGGTGCAGTGGAGACAGACCGTCCATGATGGTCTCCCGATACAGCAAAATCGCGGTTTCGAGATGTAAAAGCTGTCCATCCGTTTTGAACTGTTCGTAAAGGCCCTTTGCAAAGTCAATCATTTCCTGTAAAAATTCTTTATCTGGTCCAGTCAGATTTCCTTCTGTTGCAGGTGCCACGGGAAGGGACGCACTGGCAATGTTCATCGTAGGCTATGGATCATGGAAGTTAAGAAAGTCAGTCGTCCTATAAATCACTCAAGTTGAAGAGGACATACTATGGTTTGCAAAAGTGTTACGTATGCTGACGATGACTGGCTGTGGTGCTGCTGACCCTGGCTGCCGTGCTTCAAGATACTTATGATAGAACAATGAAATGACTGGTGTACAGCACTGTACACGTGATGACTGGTCTCAGGAACAACAAGAGATATTCAAAGCAAAGGGCACGTTCAAGCAAACAGCAAAAAGTAGTAAAACCTCCACCACAACGTTAACTTGAACTGTAACAGTACAGCACTTTCCCTTTTGTAGAGAACGGTACTTGTGTACGTGGACAATTACCCATACAGCATTTCCACCGCATTACACAGCATTACACTCAAGGGGGTGTCGGAGTTTGAAATTACCATATCAGGGCGGTTAGTTAGTCAGAGGCTATGGCGGTGTTCACTGGACAAAAAGATTGGATTTTGATTTATGTAGCGTTTTGATTTTGACTCCCACGAAATATTTCGGTTTTTGATGCATTTTCTTGGTTTGGAGTCGTGGTCACCATGGATTCGGGCCGAATTTGAATTTCGCATGATTGTATTCTCGATTTGGAATCAGGCCTTCGAATCTTGATTTGGCCACGAAATCAAAAGCCAAATCTCTAAATCTAAACCCAAACCCTCAACTCCGAAATGTAAAGTACAGGTTCGCGAAAGTTTTGGTTTTGCCCACTCTCCTCTTGATCTTGGCCAATATAACCACCATCTTGGGCTTCAGGAATTGGTTCTTGTAATCTCGCTGACATGCACATTGGAATTTGATTCCTTCTATGGAACCTTGCATTCGCAATTCCTTCCAAGTATTTTTCATATGGCTCTAGGCCGCGTCAGACTGTGCTCACCGTGAGTTGCTATGTCATAAGACGGTAACATGGCAATAGGATTTTGCGACGCTACCTATTGTACTAGCGGTAAAGGGTACCCTCGACCAACCAACCCGTCCAACGCGATCAATGTCAGTGAAAACCTGGAGGATTCACGTGCTAAGGGCCCTAGTCTTATGCTTCCCGGAACTGAGGGTTAATTCTGCGTTAAGCATCACGCAGATGTCTAAGATGATCTTCATAGGTCCAGACCATGGTCACTGAGGTTGGAGAGTGTGATGGTAGCCACAGATTTTTCAAGTCGTGTGGGTAAAAGCATTATAGTTAACCCCTTCGATATTACCGAACAATGATAGTTGGTAGCCTTTATTCAATAAATGGAGTTAAGTACCGGCGCATAAGAGATACAATGTGGAAACGCCTACAAAAGAGCGAGGCAGTTCACTGGTGTGACAAGAATAATAGAGAAGTAGCCAATTAGTCTGCCGGAGCATAAACAGGGCCGAAACGACGTACCATTATACGAGTTGCTAGTATCACAGTCCAACCCTTCCTGCATCGCCTCATTCGTTTTCCAACTCCTTATCTGTAATCGCTCCTCTCTTCCTTGGGCCCTAATAACTTGTCCTAGCTCGAATGCGTGATGAATCCGCAGGCGTACATGTCATATTCATGCATCAACGCACTGTAACGACAATATTTTAATGATGCAAACCTTATTGTAATTGCAAGAGAGCCTGATGCATCTCTCTACTGTAGTTACAGTGCCCTGTAATACTGGCAGGGCTGGGCTGGTCCCAGGGCGTCGTTAGGCACGTCTCGCGGCTGTTAGGGATGCCCCGGAAAAGGATCCAGGTTGCTACCCATCCATATTTGGCTGTTGGTTCACCTTGGTTGGTTGCACTCGGGCATTGCCCTCGGGATCAAACATGGATGCTCTGGGACCTTTCCATCAATTCGGGTACAATAATTGTTGCTGCACGACATTAGTTTTGTTCACGGCTTCACCTTCTGGATCAAACACAGGACAAACAATTGATATCTGGACGAAAATAAATAAATCTTTACCGCCGAGACGTCTCGGTATGAATTCCGAAACGGCAAGACACCAGATGAAAATCCTTTCAAATTTGCTGTCTCTTTCAGAGTCTTTCTGAACTTGAATCCAGAACCCGGGTCTCAATATATGGATTGGCGCATAGCCAATTACTTGCACGAAATTTATGTGTTTACTTGTTGGGTTCGACAACAACAAAAAATGACATTGGTCACTGGAATTAATATGTAAACAAAAGAAAAGAAGAGAAAATTTGCTTTGAAACGACATAGAACAGGTCAATGAACACAGCGGGATGAGGAAGATAAATTACAATGATAGGATAAGACTATATACTTGAGATGGCGTGTTGGGCGAGTTCACTGGGCAGGATAGGTCGTACTGATGTTTGGATCGTGTGTGATGAGAATGCTAATTCTTTGATGGGTGGTCAGGAGAATGCTTGATGAGACGAAAGGAAATGGAATCGTACCGAAAGCCGACCCTCAAGCATCTCGTTAATGGAGTTCTGACGCAGTATCCTTGCGGGAGATAGGTGAACCTGTACAAGAACTACAGAACGAACTAGAATCTATACCACAGAATCGAAACGCACCGTTGAACCCCAAATCTTGTTTCCATTATTCTCCGTTTCTTCTCGCCGCAGGCCCACTGGTTCCAAGCCCTCGGATGGCGGTTTCGCGAGAGGAGGCTGATCTAGTATAACAAATAGTTATTATGAACGAAATAATTTAAAAACGTACCTGAAATGGCCTCTTGCATCGATATAATTCTATCGTCCCAGATCAGAGGACACTTGCGCGCGAGTCCCTCATTTCCAAATAAGGTGTTCGGGTACTATTACAGGTTAGATGGAGCATGCGAGCGCATCTCGTGTGGTAGCCACGTATAGTTTGTTCGAAGTAGTCTGGTTGAGGCCTGGGGGTTGGCAGGGTTTTTGGTACCATTTACAGGTGAATGCAGAGGAAAAGTGTGCGCAAAGGGTGAGAATAAAGTTTCATGGCCCGAGTAGATATCAGGAGTGAAATAGGAACTTGGGCATGCTTTGTGGCTAGCATAGAGAAATGCAACCATGAAGGCTGATTAGCTCCTGTCGAGTGGAGAGATGGGATTACCAAATTGTTTGAGAGGTGAATGAGAGTATGATATCGCGCCAGCAAGCCCAGAAATGAAAGCCAGCGCAAAGCCAGCGTGGGTGATTGACGATCAACAAAACTCGTGACGAAAACGCGAACATAACGCGTGACGTCACGGGCATCAACAAACCTCGGTTTGATCTGACACACGCTCTATTCACAGATACAGTTGAGGTACGTGCTCGGACCTTGTTTCATTTTGCTTAAGCAACTTACTGTAAGTTGTATCTATGCTCTAGAAGATTTCTGTTTTCCCTAACCCAAGGTATGGCTCAATCAAATTCCGGGATGCTTGATCAGCTGAAAGAGCTCGAGGACACTGGGGATCGGCAGCTCCGAATGGCCATCCGAGGCTCGGAACGATGGTGTTACATCTCACCAACTGAAGCCCAAGTTATAACTCAGGTGCGCACTGCATTTTCCTCCTTCGTCACCCAGTGGAACGGAACTGGATATCGTATTTTGAAAGCCCCAGTTTCGGCGCAGACTGAACTCAAGAAATATGCCTCGGAAGACTTGCCTAGCTATCCTATATCACTGTAGTAGGTTATTAGTAATGTTTAGGATGATAAAACCCCTCCCACGTAGTTGTAGTTGAAATGAAATTACTTCGAAGTTACCTCAAAGGTGTCAAAAACCCAAGTTTTGAACATTGAATTTTGTATACAAGCTTGTGTAAGTGAAATAATTCGAAACGGGCACCTGGATCCATTGTGCGGGATGCTATACAATGATTCCTGAGTATGTAACCAGTCGCAAGATGATGTGGAGAGCGAATAATGTAAAAACGAGCACGAAAATGACGAGTTGCAAAAGTTTCCATTTGCAACTTGTCCTTAAGTCCAAGTCTCGGATGGCACAACTTCCACTGCATATCAACTTCAATAAAAACAACTGTTTACCACTCAATGGAGTCCACTGATGCTACTCACACCATCTGTTAACCAATATACGGCTCGTAATGTATTGTAATTTAGCTTGCTAAAGTCTAAGTCAGCTGTAAAGACCCTTGCGGTCAACTTTGCAGACGCATTTCATTATAAATAGAGAAATCCTTTCGTATTCAAGCTTAGATATACTTAAAGTATTTTAAAAATATTTTTATTGAATTGATCCGTGGAGGATACCTTTGCGATCTTGCGAAAGGTGAGCCGAAATGAATATATTTCGCGTTATCAGGATTAAGTCGGGTATAAGTAACCCAATACATCATATTTAAATTATCGCTTCGGTATAATGGTTTTTACATTAGTAGAGTGTACTTTAATAATTTTTAATTAATTGATTGTTGACTTGAGCATCCTCGATTACGCTGAAGAGGCGAGATTTCGAATATTTCTGCGTTGTTTGCCTTTGTGTCAAATTCGCTCAATACGGCAGTTGGTTGACTTTGGGCGTTGATCGATTGTTCATCTCTGCAGCCATGTCCTCGGGATTCGTTGACCACAACGTCGGCCTGCTACCGGAAGGTGAGTTTTCTTATCAATCAAATTCTACTACAGCCACTAACTAAGTATATTCAGTGCTTTCATTGATGTATTCAATTCAACCCACAGTCCTCCAGCCTGATCATCGACATAAACCGCGGCTTGCGGAACTTGACACTGCAACATCACGACGACAACGTATCCCGCTATCAGCCACAATAATGCCCCTCCGCGCCTCTCCACCTCCGTGCAACTCTGGACGCTGATCACCGCGTTGCATTCGCGCAGAACTGAAGTTGGGCAGGCAGTAGGGAGATTTCGTCAGCACAGAGAGAGCAGAGGGTGCGGGACATACATGGTTAAATTGTAGAACTTGGTGAGTCACAAATTTGTGAAATTCTTTCATGACATCTGAAGCGCAAGTACATAGCGCAACAAACGTACTTCGATAGCGCCTCTCCACCTGTGACTTTCAAGCGACATCTCCGTAGACCTCATCCAGGGCCCCCGCGCTTTTCTCCCCGCCATCGTTTACATGTTATCAAACATCCCTAGCATCTTTTCGTCTCACTGCCGCCGTGGCCCGTGGTATGTCCTCAATCACAAACTCCACCCCACATCCACAACTTTTCTCTATACCACTCGTTACCATCCTCAGCCCATGTTGAACGAGTACGCGAGCGCTCGGGTATTTGGGTGGAAATGAGCTCTCCGGGCCCCATATCCCCTTCACCGTATATATCTCTACTCGATATCATCCAAATCGGACCACGAACGGATCTCCGAACAGCTCACATGCCTTACTGGGAGGTCTATTCTTATTTCCTGGCATTGAAAGTGTGCGCGGATTATGTGAGAGCCCCAGTGCTTTGGTAAGTTTCTTCTATGTGTTCGTACCAACCTCTGCTCAATATGTTCCTTATCAAGAACTTGCTTCTACTGCTGCTAAATGACCATCAAAGACAACCGAAACGAGAACGATCGCCAACCCTTCGAATTTGGTTGCTTGGAGCTAGCTAGAAGAAGAGGAGAAAGGTTCGAAAGGAGACGTACTATCGATTCATTAGCAAAGGTACGTTACCATGTCCATTATGAAATATAGGTCGTTAAAGCAAGTCCTCCAGTTCTACTGAAGCTGCTATGTTATGAACACCTTCGCTGGCGATATCTCCGAGAGGCCCGGTGAACTTGCCAAGCGCACAATGTCAGGTACGTAGTCTATTATTCATTTCACGGCGTTTTCTTGATCTGATTGTAGCCGTAGCCGATCCAGGGTAACATTTTCAGAGAATAAAAAATATTTTTGTGTACTTCTGTGACCGTGCTTTTTTCTTTTTTTTTCGTTACCGCTCTGGTAATGTAATGCACATGTATATATAAATTCCTGTAATTGCTTTGTTCAAAACGAGTGCCCCTGATTCATGAAATTCTGGATTCCGAGTTCAGCAAGAGAGAACAAGCGCTCGTAGCTCTTTTTGCAAGGTGAATTTGAAAAAATAAATCTTCAGCCATATAAGCGCTTGGAATCCATCCTGACACGTCCGGGAACCAACGAATAGTATCTTAAAATACCGGTTTTCGGCCAGATATCAGTTGTTTGTCCCGTGTTTGATCCAGAAGGTGAAGCCGTGAACCATACCAACGGCCCGCGGCAATGGGTATTCTACCCAAATTGACGGGAAAGGTCCCAGAGCATCCGTAGCAGCAGCAATATATACTGCCCGGGTGCATATCAACCAACCAACAGTCAAGTATGGATGGGTAGCAACCTGGACCTTTTCCGGGGCATCTCCAGCAGCTGTGAGACATTCCTGACAACCCCCTGGGTCCTGGGACCCGCCTAGCCCTGCCAATATTACAGGGGATTGCAACTACAGCAGAGGGATGCATCAGGATGTCCTGTAATTATAGTGGAATTTGCATCATTAAAATATTGTCATTACAATGTATTGATGCATCACAATGCCAGGGTCAGGTGGAATCCGAATGAATGGTTGATAGCTGTGGAGCATGTGTTGTACGTTAGCATAATACCTACCATTAGGGACTGTCAGAGTAGGCGCTTCGACGTGGCTTTGGGTGTGGCTTTAACCCTGGCTTCAAGTCGTAGCTTCAAGGGCGTGAAGCGCCAAAAAGTTGAAGCCGCTTCGAAGCGTCGAAGCGCCTCCAGAGGAGCTTCGACTTTGAAGCAAGCTTCAAGGTTAGTTGGCTTCAAGTTTCACTTAATTTACGGTATCAAATAGTATCTGTGTTAAATCAAATTGTATTTCGAATTATAGAAAAGCCGCTGCTGAAGCCAGTTCAAAAACGGTCGGTCAGAATGCGCCTGCTTCGACCTCGCTTCAAGGAAGGCTTCAGGTCCTGAAGCGGCAGCAGAAGCTGCTATCGAAGCCGCCTTGAAGCGCTAACTCTGACTGTCCCTATTGGAACGGAACCTAGATATGTACTTTGAAATAACGAGAGCAAGCGGTTCTCGAAGAAAGAGATGTAAAGGATGAGAACGCCATCTGTACGGCTGGCGCACTGGAATAGAGGATCAAGCGTGAAGATGGCGCTAATTCTCTATCGTGAACGGCGGGAGCAACGAGACTACTTAAAACAACATGCTCCGCCTTGGGCCAGAATGAAGGAATCCTGCCCGTTTGTTGAGGTGTGGATAGATAGAGTTTGGGGCTGGGCGTGGAGGTGGTGAGAGATTCCGGTTTCGCAGGAGTAGGGCTTGACAGTCGGAAGGACCATCCATCACACCTGGACTATCAATTTCGTTACGCTCCTCCACTCGTCGTTTCCATCGGCTTTCCTCACGACACCACTCGCAGTGTCCCCATCCACTGTCCTCTTCTTCTCTCCGTTTCTCCTCCCTTGGGGCGAAATCCTTCAGCGACAAGAGTTGTTTGACTCTTGGTGGCTAAGTTGGAGGCAGCGGATCGGGTGTTGGTGAGCATGGGATCTGTGGTGAATGGCGAGGATTTTGGCATTTAAACAGGCGAAGGAGCGAGGCTGGTGAATCAAGGTGCCATAGTTAAAAGCGAATGCTTGATGGGTGTTGTCGCCGTTTGTCGAATTGTGGTTTATGCCTCTAGAAACGCGAACTGAGCGTTGGGACCAGTGGAGGTGCCGTGGTGAAGGATAGTGGTGGTTCCTCATCGCTAGTGGACGCCAGTAGTTGTTTATGGGGGGTATGGGATAGAGACAAGCACCGGAGATCGTCAGAGACGAGATAGTCGGGAGAAGTTCGTGGACGGAGGCTGATTCTGCTCCACAGGCGCCATGATCAAGCAGGAGGGTCTTTATACCGAGCAGCTCGAATGGAGCCGTAAGACGAAAATACATTCAGTGATGTGGATCTAAGGCGATCAAGACATTCCCATGGCGAGCTGTGTGGAAGAGGACGCGAGTCGAATGAGGGGAGGGTAGTAGGGTGGGGGGATGCTGGGATTGGTGGTGGAGGTACTGTCGTTGTGGATAGTCGTTTTGGTGGGGATCGTCCTGCGACCGCGCATATTAGAACGCGTTCAACGATATTGCATCTAAAAACTTACCATCTGCATCCATCGGATCACGACTACCAGTATTTCCTGTCTTAAGCATCTCCAAAATATAGTGTATCTAACGTTTGCGCATCTTGGTCCCGATAGTTGTTCGATTCATTCGTGGTGACCGTTTCGTTTTTTCTTCGGCAGTTCTGATCGGTAATGTCAACGGAGCAGATAAGTTTGGCAGTGGGTTACTCACGTTGAACTTCTAGCACGCTTCTCACTGAATTCCATCGCTTTGCACTTCCGTTTCACTTCTTTCCTTCGAACTCGCTTTTGTCCCTGTGAGTATTGGTAGCTGCAACGCGCCAGCAGTACGCGACGGACCAGCTTTCCCTCACAATTTCAACCCAGCTTAGCCCACCACTAAATTGAACTCCACCTCTCGTCTTTAAGCCTCTCTTTGACTCCAGCCAACGGTCCAAATCCCCATTCTGACCTGTCCAACATCCTCATCACCTACAAACTTGCTTATAAGCCTGACCACACGATCCTTCGCATCTTCCTACAGGCGCAAGGTGATCCCAGCGAATCATCTCGTTTCGGAGTTGGTGGGAATGGTGAGGACTGCATTGAGGAAGACACGTAAATGATAAGATATTCGAATGTAGTGCAGGAATAGAAGACTTACGAGAACATATCCGATCACGGTATCACCGCCGGTATGTCCTGTGTTGCGTGGTTGTCGTCCTATTCCCATCCAAAACAGTCTTCCCATCGCCTTGAGATCGATAGGTATGCGGAAGATTAGGGTTGACGCCAAGTTCGCGCATTGGATGTAAATTCCCGAGATACAGTCCAGTCGTTGTCACCATAGAGAATCCAGAGATTGTCCAGAGAGGTGCGAATAACCATAGACGACGCTGTCTAGCCTATTAACGAACTGAAAGCATTCAGAACCAAAATGACATCAGCGTTGAAAATGATAATGCCGTAGCCAAACTCAACCAAATATGGGCCTCGTGCCACGTCGACAAGTTCGATAGGTATGTCTCTAGGCACATGAGCGCTCACGGAGGCAACCAATTTGTATCAAGGAACTACCACCATTTCCCTGGGTTACCTCGGTAAAACTGGGAATGTTCTTTCTCTTCGTCGACTGCAAAACTTTGCATCTATGCATTTAGCCTGTCTCTATGCTAGCTTTATCATGTCTCTTCACTGCCATACCGCCTCCTAGCTGTATTGTCCTCTTTCCCATATCCAGGAACCTGTCCTACCGCGTCCTAGGCTCTTTGCATGTAGAGGTGCCTACAGTGACCCTGCCGCGCCATTTGAGCGACAAGTTCTATGTTCGCAGTGGTGAGTTATGTGGTAGAATCCAGGTCTATCCGGTAAGTCGTTGTGTCTCTCCATCGTCACCTGCTTAACTTCAGCGCCATGCTCATATTTGTGCCTCTAGGGTATTTCGCACCGTTACAACCCCAGAACCTACTTCCTACTGTTAGGATACCCTCACTACATCATTCGAACTCAAACCTATCCGATTTCTACTTTTAAATGTCGCCCTATCACCATGGGTTATCCTGCGAGACTGGGAGAAACCGTTAGTTCCTTTTTTTCTATCTTTGCGTCTTGTCCCAGCCTTCTAACCGCAAATTAGGAAGCAATCGCAATACCAAGTCACAGGTCGAATGCACGGTTGGGACGACAACTAACCTCAGACGTCTTCTTAGTAAGCACCATTTGTCCCTTCACTGGTCTGGCTGAAACCCCATAAATATAGTGCCTCTACCTGATTCATCTCATTCGCATACTATCTGCTAGCTGAACGCCTTCGGATCCGCGCAGGTGAGGGGATCCTCGAGGATTACGTGTCCGTCACCTGCTCCGGCCCAACTTACGGACGGTATACATAGATTTATTAGAAAACTTTCAAGTAAGTGTATTGCATTATTTTCGACGCCGTTACAGTTGAATAAACCTGCAGTAGATCCATAAAACTACGTAAAATAGTAAGAGCTCTTCACATTTATTTGTTTAAATCGCGGCCAGCTCATTCCCCGTAACCTAGCATATTCTCTGGTGTATTTCGCATCTGCACATCTCTTTCCGCATCACATCCGCCCAGTCTCTGAATTTTCGCTGTGACCTATCCCTGAATTGGGATGTAGCATTGAATGCACTCGTTGTCATCCCAGTCAGCCCTTCAGTTGCTGAGTTCGCAACTGATCATGTACGTCCTTATTGATGATTCTAAACTACACCCTGAGATGAAGCTTAACGCGCCATTAAAGGTTAGGATTAGATGGTTAACGGGTCAAAATTCAAGGGGTAGGCACCGGGAAAAGCCGAGACCAGGGGTAGGGAGGGGAGGGGGGGTCCAGAGGCCTAAGGGATTTCAACTTCAGCGGATGCGGCATTCGCACTAAATTAAATGATTAGCTTTTGGTAGGAAGATTGCCAGTGTGTCATCAAGTTATCGAGTATTCTCAGACTTGCAATCGACATATATTTAGATACTTAAGTAGAACTGATAACCGTCGTCCTGCAGAGTGCTCATAAGTGCTGACCAGAGAGTCACCAGAGTTATATAGAATGGGCCAGTGCCCGCAGATTGCCAGGTTTTTATATTTCAGTATCACGACTTAGATTGTTTGAGCACTAAGTCCAAATTTGGCTCGAAATTATCAACTCTGACTGGTTATGTCAGCACCTTCACGTTTTCCTGATGTACGCTCACTTTTGTTCTTTCGACAGGACTGACTCCGAGTTTCCCATTCGATCGTGAAGTAGACGCTCATCAACCATCTACTACAATCCCACCCATACGAAAATGAAACCAAGATGTTTGACGGCGAAACTCCGCGACCATGTCGCGCCCCACTCCCATTTCCTTCTACAGAGCATGTATAGATGTATCGTTCTCTGCTTTCGCCCCATTCCTTCCGTTTTTCCTCGCCTCGCGGGTAGATTTTGTGCATATACCACGATCGGACGCCTCGTGAATTACCCTCCAACGAGTGACGGATTTCTCGGACTGGATCTACTTCCTAGTTCGCTCAAATCATGTCATGGAGACGTTCTAACGCCCTACGCAATCACCACATCATCCCAAGCTCCAATAAATAGTCTTTTCATAACCTGGATTGTCCGTCACCCCGAATGCGGAGCGCAGTGTTCACCCGAGTCAGCGCACAACCCTATGGTGCTCGCTTGTCTCCCTTCGAGTTGTATGTTGACTTCAAACAGTGCTTTCGATGTCATGTAGCATCCACTGCGTGGTTTAAAATATCATTTACGTCTCTTTCAGTAATAAGTCTTATCCATGATCAAGACGCTTAATTCCAGGCTCCCGAACGAGCCTACAACTAAAGAACCACCAGTGTCTTCCCGAGATGCGGGTCTGGATTAAAAAGTACACAACTTGTGTTGCAGTAATTGATATCTATCTAACGTCTCTTTGTTGCAGAGTTATACTGCTGTCTGCGTGATATAGCCCGCCCGGGTCCGATTCTTTCCTATCTATCGTACTGGCCCAGCACAGTATTTGGTTGGGAAGGTACGCAGGATATGGTGGTTTAGATGTGGTGGAGCGGAATGTGAAGGCGTATAGTATGCGTTTACGCAATCGGCGTATGTCGAGGTTTAAGGCTCACTTTTACATTTTATTACATGGAACTATTGGATTGGGTACAATCGTGGTATAGTTCACCTACTGTGTCTCCGCCTACAACGTGTTTTATCCGATATATGATGAATCTTAATCACCAACGACATTTTGTGTTCCTGGAATCGGTACGACTGTTAAATGTGGCCACATCCCATACAGAACTCATAAGTTCGACGACTCTCATGACAGCTATTATTGGCACTACACTTGGTGACACATTGTGATTCCAAGCCGCTCCCGTAGTCCAAGTCTCACCAAACGATACAGAAGGTCATGTGACTACCCATGAAGTTTCGAACTCCGCTTCTCGTAATCCGACCGAGTCATCTTTGTCTTTCTATAACACGTCCAAAATCCCGAATATGTTTTTCGCATTCAACCCTGAGTGGACACCAGACGGCCCTCTAGTATGTTGTAGCGATCCCTGACAGGGTCCACAACTCATCTTTGCGCCCCTGTAATAGGATAAATGTGATCGGAGGCTCAGTACCAGATGGCAGAGGCAGTTACACTCCATCACAGAAAAAGCGACTCAACCCCAGCTGTATCTAGAAAAAGTCGAGAAGCTCAACGCCACCCACCCTGATTGGCCGTTTGCGATCGTCAGACTCGGGAAAGCCTACCTTTTACTTGAGGATCTTCACGGAGCGCTAGAGCAATTCGAAAAGGCTCTAAGCCTGCTCTCACCTCTCCAGGATGAGAAATTTTCTCGATATGTGGAGGGCCTTCGGGAGTATATTAAGGTAATGAGAATTCCATTCGTAATGTATCACTGGATACTGATCAGGATCTCTTTACGTTAGGGAGTTGAGACCGAAGAAGGTATTGTCGTTCTTCCACTATTGCTTATGCGACTTGAAACGAACAATATGTAGACGATGAATGGACCAATCCTTCCGATGGCGTCATCGTTTCCCATTGGACTCCTCCGAAAAACATCGATCAATATTCGTTTTCCGACGCATCGAGTGCGTCCACAATCAAGATTGCTTGGAACGACCTGCTTTCCGATGATGCCACGGGCACAATTTCTAGGCGCTATGCCCGCCTTTTATGCGTTGAAACAAACGAGCTTGAGAGGGTTTTCACATTGGGGGGCAGATCTCTTCCGCGCCTTGTGAAAGTTGGATTTTACACTGGAGCTATCGACCGCGTTCATTCAGAAGGTGTCCAAGAACCTCAAAAAATAATTTCTATCCTACAGGACCTGCAGAAAGTAAGTTCGCAGTTGTTGAGCGATATCAAGTCTGATGTTTTGTAGTGCCTCGATTTCGTGATGGATATTGTCCAGGATCCCAGCCAATTGAGTGAAGGCACTATCTTCCAGATACATCAAATTACTATGAAGTCATGCAGGATTGGGTCACACTTTGTCTGTCGCTCATCAGCATCAATGAATACAAATTGAATCTTCCTCTATAGGACGGCGAGGATACAGTATTCTACCTGACGCATCCTGGCGTCTACCGTAATCGTCTCGTTACTACGAGCCTGGAGCCTGAGAATATCGTGCAGTATACACACCACTCAAAGATCCAGGGTGAAATGGATCTGTTTATGGGCATGTTGACGGCAAGTGACTTCTCCCAGTTTTTACCGCCTCTGAGTTGTCTTTGCAGAGTTGCCTTGAGAAGGATATACCTCCATTTGCGTTGGCTGCCTGGATTCACGCTACGTTTGCACGTATTCATCCATTTACTGCGAGTATTCTCTGGCCGCTTTCCTTAAAACGCACTGAAAAAAAGACCCCAGGACGGGAATGGCCGTGTTGCCCGCCTGCTTGCATCACTGCCACTCATTCACGCTGGCTTCCCTTTCATCAATATCCGCGAAAATAGGCGAGATGAATACTTGGAGGCTCTATTCAAGGTAAGCTTGCTGTAGAAGCAACTTGTCAAATGACCTCAAAAGACATGCTTCTAGACACAAACTTCGTCGGATCTGCAACCCCTCATGGAGGCACTTGCATCCTCAATGCTTGACTCCATTGATTATATACGTTCCTTGCCACCAAATACACCAGAAGATGAGCAGTATCGGTTCTCATCTGAACATGGAATCACCAAGCTGCTGTTGTAAAACTTCTGATTGTAATACTGCAATGAAATGATTACGCTTAGCGACTCCTGTTGATCACTGTTATGATTGAGAGCACATCATAGGAAGGCGGTAAGAAATGTCTCAACCAAGTACACAACCGATCCCACCGTCTAAGTCCGAGTCGATCAAGAAATCCATCCATCCAGTATACCATTTTCGGGGAGGACGTTGGAGTGGAGGGAGCGTAGAGAGCCGTTTCATGCGTTATCTTTGTTCTCCTTTCTCGTCTTCGTCTTCATATTTACATTGATATCGGTAGGATGCAATTCATACTTAAGTTGAGTATAGCAAGCCTGAATGGAGAACAGGCGAAATGGAGTAGTGGTTTATGGCCTATCTATTGCGCTGATCCAGCAGGGTACCACCCTCGTCTAACGTCATCCGTTTAGACGTTTATTTCTTCATTTCCTCATCTATCCCCATATTCACGCCTATTTTACTGCACTAAATCCTACAGTTTGATTGACAGACTACTCGATTATCCAAGATTCCACCTACCCGGCTATCTCGCGCCAGTGATCCCACTCCACTCACCAATGCATCAGGAAATTGGATCGGCAGTTGGATTACCGGTGAGGGTTGTACTGCCTTCGGTTACAGTGTAATAATTAGAGTGTCGCTTTTGAGCTGTGCCAACGCAGAGCGCAGACATGAGGGCGATATCCAGTAAGTAGAAATATAGTTCATGTAGCTTCAAGTTGGAGGGCGTCATTACAGTCTCACAACAGGTCAGTTAATACATCGTTCGCGTTTAATGGCATTCAACATTGGGTCGAACATATTACTGCTTGAGGGTCTAACGATGCTCATATTGAATGCCATTCAATATTGGATCGGATCGAACCCTTCTTCCCGCCAAAGAAATACACTTCTATTCATATTGAACGCCGTTCAATATCGGATCGGACCGAACATTTCTCCTTTGCCATCAGCTTTCCAGGCACTCACTTTCCATGTTGGGTAGGACGGTTTCACGTCGATGTCGATGTTCACGCCTGCTGAACTCACCTCTAAGGCTTATGTCTCACGTATGATCGGGTAGAACGCCCCTTGGTGTTGAACTCTTACTGCATTGGATGTCGAACGAAGTCAGTGTTTCATGTTGGACCATCCTCCTCTACAGCCTAACGGATTTTTTTCGTGCCCCTAACCACTGACCTTCGGTCGAACGGAGCGGTGCTGGTGTTGCATTGAGTATGACGCGTCATACCGGCACGGCACCGTGCTAGCCAGATATAATAGGTAGGACATGACGATAATTGCGACGACAGTGAACGCTCTTGGCTCGACTCGGAACCTACTGTAGGTTGTGCCATCGTGGGCGAGATCTCTTGACGCTTTCGAAACACAACGCGACGCTAGTAATTCTTGGTCTATATCATCCCCACTACTGTAGAGTTTCGACCTTGGGTTCGTCACACTACTTGAAATTGGCCAGACAATTGAGCACTGTGGTATGTACTCTTGGCAATAAAATAAGCAAGCGTGAATGGTAGGAATCAATTAATCTAAGCGGGTAGTTTTTACCTGACAGCGCTTAAGACTTGTGTGTTGATTTGATTCGGTTCACGCGCAGGTTGCATACGCTCTTCCTGGCGCTAGTGTAAGTCAGGGTTGATGCTTTGATCGCGGCAGATGTATGGAGTATTGATAAGGGAACGAAAAGAAGAGCATATTCTGTTAGCGCCCACGAGAGACAGGGGCCGGCGCTCATATTAAAGTAGCATTTCACTTGTTACATCATTCGAAATACTACTGCATCTATATAATGTGCATTAATATTATCGTATGCCCATCTCAAACGTATCCACTTCATTAAACACCTCCCCATCACATTTTCGTGCTTATACGCAGCTTCTTCCCACTCGTTATCCTTGCATTTCAAGCCGAGAAGCGAAAGTAAAACAAAAGCCCTTGAGTAGTCAAACTACGGATCGCGATCTCTTATTCAAATTGTGACAAAGTAAAGATGACTGATGTTAATATAGGGCGAAACTGCGTGTCGGTAAGACAGAGGTGGGAAATGGACACGTCGTCTTTCGGTGATGGTTGGAATCTGAGCTCTCGAAGACGTTATTAACGTTGGACATGAAGAACGATGAGTGAGCTGAGGCATACCGAGTACACTTTGAACTCGAAAACGGTCTCCATATTGACCAACAATACACGAGTATCCTAGCCTTCATCCGTCTTTCGTGAATATTAGAGTTAGTAAATACAAAATAGGTAACGGCGCTGGCGGTATGAGTGGAGGTAGAAAACATGCAGCAGCATCGGATAGAGCTGGTCATTAATCATGCCGTCGACAAGAGAAGAGAGTGACATCAGGAGGAGAGCTAGTTACGTTGCCTTGAGAGAAGCCTTCGTATCGTGAAAGGGTCGTCTGTGGCTTCGTAGAAACAGCAGCTGAGGCTTGTTATTCAGCGTAGTTAATGGAACAGATCATAATATTCACCGATATGCATTAGAAAGAGCTGTTCCTAAATGAGAGAAGTGAGTAAGGAAGGCGATGGTCGATCAAGAGATTATGCACCCCAGCCAAAAACCATACAAGCTACAACGGTTCGGATCCTCGACGTGAAAGGGGAAGTCCGCCGATAACCAAGGGCGCTACGCCACTGTCAGATGGAGATGCTCCGCAGCCCTGTTGAGAAAATGATCAAGGCTAGGTTAGTAATGATATCGTATGATGCAAGCTATACTACTCACATAACGAGAACAGCCTGTAAAGAGATAAGTACTGACCCTTACGTTAAGTAAAGAAAGTAATGTTGTGATTAACGGGTTACGCACCGCGTTCGATCACCCTTTGGTCACCCTGCGGATCTGAACTCCAAATGCATTAGTTTGATAAGGCTACAACGACGAAGAAAAACTTACCTCACAACGAAGTCGGTCAGAACAACACGCCTACTGCACGCGTGGAATGATAAATTGAGCCTTTCGACTGAGTACGCAGCTCACGACGACTAGAAAGGGCTGCATGCTCCATAACCTGCACTTTGGCCTAAACGAAAGAATTATACGCGCCCGTTCAAGTCAAAGGCAGGGTGGATGAATAGGATGTGGAGCCGAGCGCAGAGGCGGTGAATATCTCAGAAATAGGACCATTCATCACACCTACACTATTACGCCTCTCCACCCCACGTTTCCAAGACCTTGGCTACCTCTTTTCCTCTTTGTTCCCCCCAGCAATGACTTGACGCTTGGTGGAGTTGGAGGAAGCAGATCCGCCTTGGTGAGCATGGAATCTGTGATGAATGGCGATGGTACTGGGATTTTAAGAGGTAATGGAGAGGGTGAAAGCGAGGCCGGTGCATCGAGGTATCGTAGTTGAAGTGAAGGGTTGGAGTGAAAACGTGGATTCTTGATGTGTGTCGTCGCCGTTCGTTGAGTAATGGTTTATGCCCTCTAAAAATTCGAACCGAACGCTGTATTCGTCTGGTGGAGGTGCTGTGGCGGAGGACAGTACTGACTCTTCGATGCTAGTGGCACCAGCGATTATTTACGAAAGGTATGGGATAGAGCCGGAACACTAGAGATCGTTGGATATGAGTGGGATGGTTAGAAGAAGCCCGTGGATGGAGACTGATACAGCCCAATAGGCAAAATCATGGCGTCGTGATCAATCGAGAATGTCTTCATACCCAGCCGCTCGAACCACGGAGCAGTAAGGCAAAGTTGGATTCGGCGAATTGGGTCTGAGACAATCAAGACTTTTCCACAGCGAGCTGAGTAGAAGATGATATGAGTCGAATGCGGAGGAGCGGGTAATATGTTAGAGGGTATTGCTGGCAAAGGCGGTGGAGGTATTATAGGTGTAGATAGTCACTTTGGTGTAGATTGTCCTGCAGCCGCTCATATTAGAACACGCTCAACGATACTTCATATGAAAAATTACTGTTCATGCTCACCAAAGTATGACTACTAGCATTCGCTGCCTTGAGCCTCTCGAAACCACATATAACGAGCCCAACACTCGCACGTCTCGCGTAACACTTTCTGTCTCAAATGTTGCTCGGTTGGTTCGCATCGAGGGTTTCATTCCTTCCTCGATGGTTCTGATCGGTAACGTCAATGAGGCAGATATTTCGATAGAGGGTTACTCACGTTGAACCCATAGTACGTTCGTCGTCACCGAATTCCATCGCCCTAGTACCTTTCCCTTTCACGCACATCCTTCAGACTCAGGCTTGTGGTCGTCGTTAACTCTGGTGCCCAAGGGGTACGCAACGGGCCGGCCTCATCCTAATTCGCAATTTCAACCTCACTCGGCCCATCGATCAATGGAACTCCATAACTCGTCATTACCGCTCTCTTAAACCCAACCAACAACCCAAATCCCCGTTCCGACTCATCCAGCGTTCTAACCCCAGCAAACTTGCTCGTCGACCCGACTGCACAATCATTCAAGTATTTCCTGCAGCTACAAGTTGATACCAGCGAATCATCTAGTTTCCGAGTTGGTGGATACGGAAGGGACCACACTGAGGAGAGCGACGGGGTTAGATATTACGCCAGACTAGAAATGATAAGATCTTCGAACGGAGCGTAAGAATAGAGGACTTACAAGAACATATGATAACACGATACCAACGCTTGGTCATGTTTTGTGTGATTTTCGTCCTATTCCAGTCGACATTAGTTCCTCCCATCGCCTTGAGATCGATCGATAATAGCCTAGGATTCAGGGGGATGTAAAGCATGTAAAGTCTGGGATGCGGCCTCACTATAGGGAGTCCAGAGATTGCCCAGAGAGGTGTCCACTAAGGATGCTGTCTAGTTTGAGGGTCCTTGTTGGACAAAATGAGCCGTTTTGGTTTTCGCCATCGAGATCTCACGAGATCTGGCGAGATATAGTGAGATATTGCAAGATATAGCAAGATATAGCAAGATATCACGAGATATCACGAGAAAGACAAATTTTGGTTAAGGACGTCAGCAAAACTGTGTTTTAGTAAATGAGATCTCATGAGATCTCGCGAGATATCATCATGAGATCTCGCTATATCTCATCACGAAAACCAACATTGTGAAAGCTCATTCATCTTTTACTGATGAGATCTTGCAATATCTCGCACAATATTTAGTTTTTGTTTTTGCGTTTGGCAATTTTGTTTTGGGATTGCGCGACGAGATCTCACCATATCTCACCATATCTCATTTCACTTATGAGCCATATCTCAGCCGTATCTCCTTTTAAATTTCTCGGGCAGCAATTACTAGTAGATTCTTAAAAGGAAACTCTTTCGGCCCCACACCCTAACCCACGCGCCCCAACAACAAGACCGCCAATTGATCTCGACGAATACTGCACATACGGGGCTGGGTGCGGGCTCATATGAAAGCCCTGATCAAGGACAGTCCGGTAAATTCACGGTATGTGTTTCCGACCGTTATTTCTCGAGTTATAGGCTGATACATTTTTGTCGCCAGAAATGAGGTATATACCCTCAATCTCGACCACATCTTCACGGATCCCTTCGAGCTCAGGCTTGTTCGAGAGCTCCTGACGAGTAGAATAAGAGTAAACCATCAGTTTTTGCATATATCCCCTCCCTTTGTGTTGTATTGACGAATCATGTTTTCAGCCATACCCCAGGAGTCATACTCTGATCTCCTCCAATTCTCAACCGAATCCTTTGGTCTAGGGCGCGTTCGAGAGCATTTTATGAGTATATTAATGGTGTTAGGTACGATTTTAAGCATTCTATGCATTGTTGGCCTCACATTAACGACTTCCCTCTGTGTACGTACTTACAGGAGTCATACCCGGATCTCCGCCAATTCTCAACCGAATCCTTTGGTTTATGGCGCGTTCGAGAGTGTTTTATGAGTTGATTAAGGGTATTAGGTACGTCTTAAGCATCTATGCATTGCCAGTCTTACATGAACGATTTCCCTGTGTACCTACTTACAGGAGTAACAACTGAATCTCTATCAATTTTTCACCATATATGTCGGTTTAAGGCTTGTTGGAAAGTCATTTAGGAATGGAAAAAGGGTATAATGTGCGTTTTTATCATGATAATCATATGCAAGATGGATCCAAAGCCCGACCTAGCACATGTCCTCCAACAAATGCGACGAACGCTTCTCTCCTAAACCCTTGTGGTCTCCCTCGTCACCGATCAGCTAAAGGCACTTGCAGGCCCAACCTGTTGTCTCCAAAAGAGCTATTCAAGTCGTCTTGCTATACACCTCCTGAGCGTCACCGAGAATATATATCCGAAAATGCGAGAAAACTCAATTGCATGGAGATCCGCAAACGGTTTTTGTGGTATTCCTTATCGTGGGTGACGAGGAAGGACGCTATGCAGAGGCATCCCTTATTTCTCGGATAGAGGTTACGGTGATAATTGAGAAACTATCGATGGAAATGCTAGCTCTACAAACTCCAGATGCACGTCTGTTCAGTTTCCTCGTTCTCATCATGAATTTGGACGCCTTTCCGAACACGGGTACGCTTCAGACAATAATGTCTGCCTGCTAGACGTGGTGACATGACGCCCAGCATATCTATTGACGCCATGACGTTGATATTAGGCGAAAGGTGACTGCCCACCTTGATGCAGGACCATGCCATATGGAGTGGTGTAGGCACCTTCTTTGAGTTAGCTAAGCGGGGTATCACACAGTAAGCAAGATCCTCTTATTTATTTCCACCTTATACTGTGCCCGGCCTAGTACTCGGTCAGGCTAGCTAAAATAATGTGGTACAGTTTAAATATGAATTATCGTGAAACTTTTTGGCTTCGGATGGCAAGGCAGGGATATTACCTTGTATCCTGGATATGTTTCAGAATTTTCCACAGCGTTTTGGAAGAGATATGAATATTTTGCTGCGGGGGGTTACCAAATAGGGCCAGATCAGATACTCGGCCACCCTTCGAAAAAGTGGTTTTTTGGCAATCGCTCTCATTCCTTCTGTCTTATTTCTTTTTTATTCACTCAAATCAACCTGGAGAAGGGTATAGATATGGAAGCTAGCTCCGGAAACTTATGAACAAGTGTGCAGTAATACGTATGCAAAATATTGGCTTTTATAGGTAATTTGGGTTATTCCAATGTTAAAAGTACAAAAACTGTAGTAACTAGTGGTACGTACAACTTTTTTTTGATGCTGCTGCAATCTATTTTACATCCTGACCACAAGTTCTGCCAGGTTTAATGCCTTAGTCCGAAATTTCATTCCACAATTATCTCATATGTAATCTCATCATAAATATTGAAACATTGAAATGCCATGCAACAAGCCTTGTAAAAAATCACATAATAGTGCAGAATGGGAGATATTCTACCTACCTTCAAATGTACCAAAGGAACCGGAGCATTTTGTTCAACCCTTCCCCTGGTAGCCTCAGTTTAATTTCATCTCCTATGAGCCCAAGTTTTATTATTGCATATCAAGAGAGGATTAGATACAAGGAATTAGTACCAAAGTGAAGGGGAGTAACTACATATATATGATCCTAAGACCAACATTTGCGCCGTGTCAAGATTTGAGGCCAAAGGATGCGAAATGGTGGAGAACGAGCCTCTGGCCGGATTGGGTTGTGGCAGTCACACTGCTAAATATGGTAGATTGTGACAAATCATCCACCAAAACAGGCACTGCTGCCGAGAAAGGGACAACGGAGGCCCAAGAGTTGGCATGGGCATAGCCCTAGGACCACTCTACTCAAATGAACCATAAAAAATATAAAGCAAGAGTATTATTTGAGCACTAGAGGCAAGTGACCGAGTACCTGACCTGACCGAGTACCTGACCGGGCACAGTAAGTTATAATTTCGTCACGTAGAACGCTTGTTGTTGCGCGTAACCCAGACATCCGAGCATGCCCAAAAGTGGTGTGATTCTGGATTCTACCCTCATATTATCTGGTTTATCGACTACGAAGCGCAGAGCTGGTGGATTCATGCTTTACAGTCTCAGCGTATCTTTTAATAGATAATACGATTCAAGCTACGGCTTCAGCGTCGTCTCTGGAACCTACCTATCAGCCCCTTGCAACTCTGCCAACGTCCATGTCATATTAACCTCTAATTAGCTACGTGCGTCCTCAACCAGAACTCCTAGAAACACTACTAGGACATCACTAAAAGGGGCAGCCGATTGCATTGTTATGTATCACCTTGCGGTCGGCGCAACTCCGTGTTTGCAGTGTATTGGACTCTACAAGTAATGTAGTTAGTATGTAGATAAATACAAGTCCTTAATTTGAATTTATTGAGCTGCAAGAAATTTGAGTAGGATGTATTGAGAATTGCAGTAATGTTGCTGACCTTGTATCGGAATAAAGGTCATTTATGGAAATGCAGTTGGTTGTATAAATTGCAAGTCATCTTGGATTACAGTAAAATAAATGTATATCTTATGTGTTGACCCACATGAATTGCGGTCAATCGTGCACTGGAAAAAAAGGTTGCAGCTGATCTTGGATTTCCGACGCAGAATTGCTATTCGGTTTTTTCGCCAAAAAAGTGTTGTGATGGACTTACATTCAGTTACCACAATTTTTTTCTTATTACACACCCATCCAAGAAACAATAAAACATTTACATTGAGAATTGCTACAAATTTGCGTATCCGAGTGCGTCCATGTCAGGATCAACAGCCCCACCATCATCCTCTGGTCCAAAAAATTCGTCTTCATCTTCGCCGTCGCCTGTAGCCCCTTGCTCACCCTCCGCTTCGTCTTCGTCAGATTCTGGTCTTGTATACCCATAATCATCCTCCTCGTCCTCGTCAATCTCCAGCTCTACTTGCCGGGCCTCAGGCTCTTCCATCTCTTTATCATCATCCACTGTGATTGTATCTAGTCTGTCTGTATCGTTTTTAAAGAAGTCGGTTGCCTCTCG
>Ga0307507_10004847_pt1 | contig 23112 bp, 5 predicted proteins | sample 7_EM_MG_FD_207223 | JGI IMG/M metagenome (GOLD analysis project Ga0307507, IMG submission 207223) | Populus trichocarpa ectomycorrhiza microbial communities from riparian zone in the Pacific Northwest, United States - 7_EM | ecosystem: Host-associated > Plants > Roots > Unclassified | place...
AATATGCAGTTACCTTTTAAAGTTGCTAAGTAGGTTAACTGCGTGTTAAGGAATATGCAGTTAGCTTTTAAAGTTGTCAAGTAGGTCAACTGCGTGTTATTTGACTTTTGAGTAGGTCAACTGCATGTCAAGAAATATGCAGTTAGCTTTTAAAGTTGCTAAGTAGGTTAACTGCGTGTCAAGAAATATGCAGTTAGCTTTTAAAGTTGTTAAGTAGGTCAACTGCATGTTATTTAACTTTTGAATATATTAAGTTGGTCAATTGCGTGTCAAGTTGGTTAAATTGCATGTCAAGTTGGTTAATTGCGTGTCAAGTTGGTTAAATTGCATGTCAATTACGCGAAACGCGAAAACCAAAGTCTACTTAAATCTCATCCTGCGAATATTTTCCCGATGTACTAAAAAGGTATAATATCCGCATTTTAATAATCCAGATATTGCTAATATCCGCATAGCTTTATACCTATACTATCCCCCTTACGGAGACCTCTTCTCCCCCTAAAACTCTTACTTATAGTAATATACGTAGCCGTAGAGGCACCTATTCTACCGCTGCTCTTTTTACTCTTTTACTAATTCCTAGCACGCCTAGTACTGCTTTTAGTACTACTACCGCTCCTACTAGCACGGAAAATATTAGGGTATATTTAGTAATTACTATTTCCACACGCGTTAATATAGTTCGTAAATAGGTAACTAAGATAGCGAAAGATATTCGGGCTATAGATCGCCGGTTAAGTAAGCTTAAAGATTCTTTAAGTAAGATAAAGGATAAGCTTGCGTTTATAAGGCATAGTATTATAGCACTTATACGCAATGCTAGATTGCTAAATTTAGAATTTAAGTAAATATAGGTTAGCTATTACCGTGGGTTAGCTGTTACTATAGGTTAACTATTATTACGGGTTTAGAGTAATAAAATAGTAGCTCTTACCTCTTTGCTACTATATATATAGGAATTAGTAGTAACTCTTTAATTAACGTCTAATACGGATCCTATCTGGCCCACGCAAACTACTCCGTTATAGGGGGAAAACTTGTAATTTACAGGAAGAAAACCCTGCAGTTGGGGGAGGAAAAACCCTATAAGCCACCTTAGTAGGATGAAAACCCCTAAATTGCTATGCCTGTACGTAGCCGCGGCCCTGCGGGCCTACAGCTACGTCCTCCTCCTTAGATGTTTTGAACTCCTTAGGAACTACTGCTTCCTTCTCTAGCTTATCCAGAGCTAGGGTTTACTACGTCCCAGCTAGGCCTTGCTAATTAATTGCCGTATGCTTGTGGTTGTGTCCCGTATCTTAACTACCCCCTATATGCTATCTCTTATTGACCATTGCCATATACACCATGCCTCCCCCCCCCCCTAGGGCCATTAAAGGCGTAAGGGGATTTATCTATTAACTACTGTAATACTAAGTGAGCGGGATATTGTATTTTGGGTATCTTTTATGCCTAGGCCCCAGCTAGGCCCTTTCTAAGGGTCACCACTCCGTTGAAAGGAGATAGGGAAAACTGTAGGTCGTAATCCAGGCTGCTAAATACTTGGTAGATAATGGCAAGCAACCGTATACTCCGCGGGCGATCGCCTTAGGGGTTAGAAGGGGCCGTATATTTGCTTATTTATTTGTTTATTCACGCTTGTCCATTCGTCGATATAAGGTCATCGATGCTTTCTATTAGGGTTTTTTTTTAGGGATGTTATCAAAAACTGCGCATCTATATTAGATCGTACAGGTGCCCTAGATAGGAGAACAGTATAGTAGTCGTCATATTATAGAGGGCCAATAGTAGTGGTTTTTAAAATCTCACTATCCAAAAATTTTTCACCACCACCCTTAATGCCTATAACCCCACCAGGTCCTGTCCGCACGCTATATAACGTCTCTGCGTTGGCTCTGGATCTAAACTTCGAAGACCAGGTTCGTAGCCGTCACCACGTATAGATGCAGAGTCCGATTTTGACGGCTATATATAGGAATTAAGTCTCTACCTTATATTTAATAGATATACTTAATTAATATTATAATATCCGTATAAGCTAAGATAAAGATATTTATATACCCGCACCGTTAATAATTACTAAGGTAAGTCACTATAGTAGCAATTATTTATTAGTAAGCTAATTTAATAAAATTAGTAGCGTAGATATTTACCTTTAATTAACCTCCGCACCTCTTCTTCTTCTATTAACCTTCTACCTTACGCACCGCACCATAAACTTTATTATTGTTGTTTTATCTACTGTCCCTTAGTATTCTACTATCTATAATGCCTTTATTTACACCTGTAAATAATATTAATGCAAACAATAGCAGCTAGGTAGTTAAGAAACTTAATATACGCGAAATAAATAAGAATGCTGTTAAGCACGCTATAGCTACTCTTACTAAGCCTTTAGACCCTATTCCTAAAGAGTAAGCTTTCTAATACTAAATTATGCCTATAGCTAATATAATTTTAGAAAATATATACTAAAGCGCTCTTTGTAGGATTTAATAGACAACAAGAACTTTCCATTACCTATATCTTTACCATAGACCACTTTACTATTAGTTTCTTCGCCGTCCACTTCTTCGCCGTCCGCCTCTCTACTACCTAATACTTCTAAAAGGAGGCTTAATAAGGCTTGTTTATCTTCTTTTCTTAAAAAGTAGGCTAAAAAGACTGCTAATACAAATCTAAAGGCCAAGATAGCCATTAAATCGTATATATTAGTTATACTGTTTTAATATCTTATTTACTAATTTACCTCTTATAGTAACCCAACAGAAATATTAGAGATTTTAGATAACAATAAAGAAAGTAATTTTGATAACGCCAACTCTCTTAAAAGCCCTCCTCTATCCTCTTGCAATCTCTACAGCCCTTGCAATCTCCATAGCACCATAAATATAAATAAGCGCCTTCCTATCTAAGTGCTGTTGGCGAATAAATAGTATACTCTAAAAGCTAGTATTTAGGAAAATATAAAGGAAAGTCGCTAGCAAATATTAATACATGTTTAGAATATTAAGGGTAGCTTTAGTAAGCTGCGCAACCCGCTATATACTCTATATAAGAAGCATAGCCATAAATATCGCGTTTATAAAAAGGACTCTAGGCCTTATTTTAGGGGTGCGTGCTTAAGATATTATATAGGTGGCAGGTTATACAGAAAGGTACATGCTAATAGTATACTGTTATTCTATTAGCTAACACGCATATAGGAAAGTTTATTAAATCTAGAGCCAGTTATACCTTAGAGCAAAAAACGTACAAAGTTAGCTTCTGCCGATAGTCTAGCTAAAACGCCTACTAAGAAGGTATAATATCCGCATAGCTTTATTTTCGCACTATCCCTACCTACGCTACTACGCCTCCCCCCCCTACTAAAACCTCCCCCCCCCCATTAAGACTCCCACTCATAGTAGTACATGCGGCCGTAAAGGCACCCGCTCTGCCGCTGCTCCTCTAACTCTTTTACTAATTGCTAGTACGCTAGGTACTACTATTACTGCTACCACTTCCACTAGCATGGAATCTATTAGGGTATATTTAGCAATTGCTATTTCTACACGCATTAATATAGTTTATAAACGGGTAACTAATATAGCGAAAGATATTCAAGCTATAGACCGCCAGTTAAATAAGTTCGGAGATTCTCTAAGTAAGATAAAGGATAAGCTTGCATTCCTAAGGCGTAGTATTACTACACTTATATACAATGCTGGGCTACCAGATATCAAATAAGTAGATATAAGTTAGCTATTACTACGGGTTGGCTATTGCTGCGGGTTAGCTATTATTATAGGTTAGCTATTATTGCGGGTTTATAATAATAAAATAGTAGCTCTTACCTTTTTACTACTATATATATAGGAATCAGGTCTCCGCCTTAAATTCAATAGATATATTTAATTAATATTATAATATCCATATAAGCTAAGGTAAAGATATCTGTATAAGCTAAGATAAAGATATCCGTATAAGCTAAGATAAAGATATCCGCACAAGCTAAGATAAAGATATTTATACATCCGCACTACAAAACAGCTTACTGCTACGTTATATATTATGCACCAAGAAGATTATATGCTAGCTAGAGTTAATATTAATAAAAAGAACTTGCTTAATATATTAAAACAGAAATATACTATAAGCCCAAGCATTTAAAAGTCCTCCAGTATATTATCTATAGCCTTATTAAATCCATCCTTATAAGGGTTGTATAGTAAACTACTAATATAAGACATCCGCCTATTAAAATCAGTAATACCGCCCTATAAGAGCCGCTCTAATCCAAGTTAAAAAATAATAGGTACCTTAAACCCAACATCCCGTACACGCTAGCGCATAATTAAATCCTTAGCAATTATATCCGCAAGGGACTAGATATTAACTATAGGAGACTTAATTATATAATTAGATATCGTCCGCTTACTAAAAGCGTCCTTAAACTCAGCATAAAGAGGTCTAGTATAGCTTATAGTAAGAACACTCCACCTAAATAGAGAGTCTACTCTAAAGGTCGAGTTTCTACATAATTAAAGTAACTCCTTTAGCTAAAGATTTAGTAGTTTATTAAGTTAATTAGCTTTAAAAAAGCTATTTAGCTCTCCGTAATTATTAATTAGCCTATTTGCAAGTATAGTCCGCTAAAGTACTAAATTATACACCTCCATTGCAATTAACCTCTAGAAGTACATCATTTTAAATATATAGTTATAGCTCCTCAATCCGGCAAAGTAAAGGCAAAGGCGGGCAATTACATGCTTTAAAAGGCCGATATCCGCATACTTAATAGCATATTTTAACCACCTATAGATACTAAATATAATTAAAGAACTTTACGTTAATAATCTAAGTAGGCCGGCTCGTAGTAGCAGAGCTAGGTACTATAAGTAATTAATCTATAATCTAAAAACCTCCGCGGGTAGAGGGCTGCGGAGGAACTAATTTATTAGCCTCGCGGCCAACTTTAGAGCTAAAACCCGCTGCGCGGATATCCTTAATATGCTATAGAAACTGCTTAAGCGTTAAAGATCTAATATATCTTTCAACCGCACCTTCTTTATAAATATTAAGCCTATCACGGATATATATTAAAAAGAGTGTAATAATACGGGTATTAAAACTATACAGTACTAGCTCCTTAAGATGGTAAAAGGGAGGACGCTCTATAGGAATATTTCGTTGCTTAAGGTAATTTATATAAGTATAGAGTGTAGAGTACTACTACGCATATTGCTTACCACTAAAGAAAGTCCTTATAATTATATATAGGAAGTTTAACTGGAGGTGCCAAAGACCTAGAATAGGTAGTACTTAACAGTAGCTATTATATAAAAGCGCAGCCTCCGCCCGCTCCTACTTATAGGCGTAGATAAGCTTTATAGTTTTCTAGTTACCGTATACTAGATATAATTAGTCCTAGAAATTTTATTATAATTAAGCTATAATTGCTCCAGGAAGATCGTCTTAAGTATATAGTAGTTGCTATTTATAGAAGCCTCGCTCTCCATAATAGGGCCAAGGTTTATATACATTATCTTTACAGATAGTAGAATGTCAATCTCTAGCATACGCGGATATTTAAACTTAGTATTAGATTTAAAAATACTATTTATAGCGGCCGTATATGCGCTTTAGAGAGCATTTTTAATTATAAATATAGATATCCAATTTTAAACGCTGTTAAATATATTACCTAGCGCCTTAGTAATATCCTTAATCCAAAGCTACACGCGGTTATATAGCATGCTTTAAAGAAGGCCACTAGGGGGAATATAAGATCTATAGATAAGCTTTCTAGTAGTATAGAAATAAAAAACGCTAGTATCTCCAATTAACTAATATCGTGTTCGCTTAAGGTAGTTAAAATTATTGTATATAACATAGATATTATTAAGAGTGGATATTAATTAGAGCGAGTCTTTAATAATATTAGCACTAGTATATCCGCCGCTAGTATTATAACCTTCCTTAGAGCGTTTAGCTAATCCTATCTTCTGGCAGTTTAGCATCTTATATCTATTAATAAGCCCTAGTCTATAAAGCAGTAATAAAACCTAACGCTTTATACCTATGCCTTAAAGATAAAGACCAAAAAGCTAAGTAAAATAGTTAGTGGAGCTTTAAGCGCGGCCTAATAAAAGGATAGATATAAGAAGAACAACCCGCCCTAGGTATAGATTCCGCAATTTATCACCCCTTAATTATACCAATAATCCTTCTATTAGTTAGTAGAGTAGAGGGGTGTATTAGCTAATTACCTTATAGCTCTATAAGAGTTAAACGTCTTTAAACTCTAGATCTAACTTCTAGGGGCTAAAGATAACCATCTTCTGCTAAAGATCACAAAGCTCTTTATAAAAGATATTTATAACCGCATTAACTAGTTCCAAATAGATATCCGCAGTCTCCATAATTGCATTATAGATTTCTTTATCTCTTAGAATGGTAGCAATAAGCCCCTTTACCTTCTTCTTTTTTACCTTCTTTTTTTACACCTTATCTTTTTTTACGCCTTCTCTTTTATTAGTACTAAGCTGTAGCTATACTAAAGAAAGGTCACTAAAGGACCATTGCCAGTCCTATAAATGCTCTAAAATAACTTCAACCTTCTCTTCCTTTATTACCGGGCGCAATATACACTTAGCAGATATTCCAGTTAGTGTTTAGATAGGCGTTCGCCGGTTAACTAATATTGGGGTTAGTAATTCAATTATTAACATATTACCCATTTGGCGGCGCTTTCTGCTTAATATCGCGGGGGCTAATAGGGTAGATATATTTATTAATTATAGAGCTGCTTCTATAGATCAATTTAACGGTATTTCTAAGATAATAGCTATTATAGGGGGGTAGATCAATTTCGTTAAAAAAGGTGACTGCTCTATATATAAAACAAGTCGGATCGCCTAAAAAACCTTGCGAAAGTCCCTCAGACCATAGAATTAACTTTTTAACAAAAAAGGTTAGCGATATCTGTTAGATAATTCAGATAGAGCTGCTCATTGATGAAATGGGTTGATTAATTGATGATCTTGACTTGATCATTAATTGATGTCTTGTTTCTTGGGGCCCTAGGGCTGCGAGCTATAAAGAGATTTTACAGTGTACGTGACCCGTGCACGTAACCCACGCCTTTTGAGAATATAGATTATCTAACACACCCCCTTAGCTTTGAGCTCTTTGAGGTCAAAACTAACCACCTTCTCATGTCCGTCAATGCGTTAATTAAACCATAATCTTATTTAAATTCTTCCTTCTCACTTTAATACTGTCCCTTAGGTTCTCTAGTTACTTCTCCTTATCTAGCTACTCCTTAATATCCACTATTCTAATTATATTAATAAAGCTTTAAAACCTCTGCTTGGGTAGGGCCTTTATAAGTCTATTAGTAATTATCTCCTTTATTACTATTTATTAAAATTATATTTGTCTTATTACGTATTCCTAACGTAGCTAGTGTTAATAGATGTTAATATATTGGAGCTTTATAATTAGCTTTACCATGTTTTCTATAATTAGTTAAAGCGTTTGTATATTATTACATTTAATAATTAAGGGCTTGTTTAGGCGTAATGTTATTACTTTAAATAGCCTACTAATAAAGATAGCTTCCTTTACTATCTATAATAGGGCTAACAACTCGGCTTCTATGCTCGACGTTATAACTATATCCTACTTATTTGCTCTCTAGGCGATCGGCCCCCTAAATAGCTTTATAATATATCCTTATAAGCTCTTTCTATTAATAAAGTTGTCTGTAAATAATGCGTCGCTAATATAGATAAATAATTGCGTACCGTCTCTTCCGTCGTTTTATCCTTTGTTGCGTATTCCTTTATCTTTCCCTCTACTGTTTATTTCTTCCTTATCTCCTCTATAGCAGATTGCTCTACTTCTCGTGCTATATAGGTACTGGATAACTCTGTCTACTACTTAATAATACTCTTGGCTTGGGTTCTAATTAAACCTTATTAGCCGTAATACTGTAAAGGCAATATCTAGACGCGTTATAGTGGCTATATAGAGTACTAAACCCAATTTTCTCTAATATAGTATTATAGAGGCTGGTAGGGATATAGGACGGACTAATAGGTCTATATTAGGGGACGGATACGTTAAATAGATTATACGGTAATTAGTAGGAAGGAGTTCTAATTCTACCATAGGAGTATCTAGAAGACGCCCTTTAAGATCTATCTTATACTGGTTAGCTATCTTCTTAATATAGGCTTTTTAGTATAGCTATAGGAGCCTCTAGCTATAATTGCGTAGTATATAGATTCCTAAGAACTATTTTAGCTCGCCAAGGGTACTTATCTGGTATTCCTTGCTTAGCTCCTTAATTACTTCTTAAGCTTTCTTCTTATCTGTCTTATAGTAGCAGAAGATAATATTATTAATATAGAAGAAGATGACTATTTACTTTTTAGCATAATACACGGCTTCTAAGGTACCTCTTTAAAACCTAATTTGTTTAATAGGCTTGTAAAATTCTTCTGTTATAATAGTGGTGATCGTCATAGTCTATATAGGGCTTTTTTTAAGCGTAGTACTTTATCTATCTTTCCTTTTATTAAACCCTAGCAGTAGCTTTATATAGATAACCTTATTAAGATCGTAATAGACAAACACGTTAACTGTATCTATCTATATCGTCTCTAGGTTAAATTTTGCGGTAATTGCTATAAGGGTTTAGAAGGTTGTGTTAGCTAATATAGTAGCTCTTATAGGTAGGTATCCTAGGGCCTATTAGTTTCCGTATACTACTAAGCGTGCCTTATATTTCTAGAGGAATTTATACTTATCCGTCTTATAGACGAACACCTATATTAAGCTAAGGACCTACTATCCCTTTATATACTTCTTATCTGTTTCTTAAAACGACCTTATTTAATAATAAGATTAGAGATAGGCTTGTTAAGCCTCTTAGAACTAATCTTAAAGAGGATGCGTATTAAGGTCCTAGATCAACTAAGGTAGCGGAGGTAGGTTCTTCCTATATAATCTAACATTGCGTATTCTGCCTAATTTCAGCTTGCTGTCGTTAAGTTAACTATTAAGGTTAAACTTCCTTCCTACTAAGAAGGTGCCGTAATAGGCTAATATAATCCTTTTAGTAATAAAGTCTTTAAACCTATTATTGCAGGCTTCCTTAAATAAGTCTTTAATAGAGTTGTTAAGTACCCCCTAAGTATAAAACCCGTCTCCTACTTATCTAACGATGTCCTAATTATTACCTTATATATCTAACTTTATAGGATACTTAACGTAAAAGGTATATAGAGATTCTTCGTCTTCTTCTATTAGAGGTAGCGTATAATATGCATCTTTAAGAGCTCTTACAAGCTTAAGATCTGCTAATTTATTAAAGGTTTAAACTGGCTTATTAACGTTATCATCTTCCTCTTAAATTAACGGTTTAAATACTTCTTTATTATCTTTTAGAAGGACCTTATTCTTGGTTAGGGTATTAGGGAGTTAAATCTTCTTAATTAGCGTATCTAACTCAGCGTATAGGTCCTTTAAGATATCCGTTTACTTACTATTAAAGAACGTCTTCTTATTAAAGATAATATCCCTAGTAGAGATAACAATACCTTTATATGGGATCCAGATCCTATAGATATTAGTAGAGTTATAGCTAATAAGGTAGCTAATATAAGCTTGCAGATCTAGCTTGCTTAGCCTTTTCTTCTTTAACTGGGCATCCAACGTTATTACATACGCCCTATAGCCGTAGGCTTTTAGGTGCACTAGTTGCGGCTTTCTTAACCTATTAGCTAGGAAGGTATAGAACCTCTTATATAGCAATTTTTAACCATTGCTTTTTAGTAGCGTTTAATCTTAAAGGTAAACTATATAGTTAACTATCTCGTTCCATAGGTTGTGTGGTAAATTAGCAGTAATTCTTATTGCTTATGCTCTCTTAATAATTATACCCCCTAAGCGTTTGGTAGTACTATTTTAAGCTTAGGTATAAGGCGCTAAAGGCTTAAATATAATCCCTTAAGTCCGTAACTATTTAAGGGTTTTCCTTCTCCCTAGCTTATTATCTAATCTAATAGTATTAACCTTAAGGTTATACCTCATATAAATCCATTAGATGAAATCTTTAAGTACTTATAGTGTCTCCTTCTCTTTACCATATGTTATTATAAAATACAGAAAGGTTCTTTCTAAGAAGGTATTATAGATAAATATAACTTATATAAATCTAGCATGCGCTTCCTTAAGATTAGTCTAGTTAATATAGAGGTTAAGATAAGGTTTATTAATATTCCGTTTTAAGAACCTTCTTAAGACCTAACGCTTAATTTTAGTAAGACTATAATATTAATATTCCGTCGTCTTTAGGCCTTAAAGCTTAACTCCTAAGGTATTAAGACCTAGATAATAAAGGCTTATAGGTCCTAAATAACCTAGACGCAGGTACTATAGATATGCATTACCTTTTAAGTTTAGACGAGCGTCTTTTAATAATACTCTGCGCTTCTATTGGCGGTGTAGTAGTTGGCTTATATTAAACGCTAATAGACTTCCTAGTTAGACATATTTAATAGTCTGTTGTCTATAACGTTCTTCTATTTAATATAGGATTGTGTTATCCTTCTAAACTAGAAGATTATTGTCTCCTTTATTATTCTAGTAGAATCCTTATTTTTAAAGCAGACAGAACAATACTAGATTTATATTAAAGTCTATATAAAAGGTAACGTCCTTAAAATATAGGGTTCCCTTACTTTTATCTAGTTTTATAACTTAGATAGTAACATTACTATAGCCTAGTATAGGCACTTCTAAGCTGCCGGTAGTAATATATTTATATTTTAGAGCTTTCCTAAAATTATAAAAATAAAAGAGGTTATTAAAGATATGGAGAGTAGTTCTTAGGTTAAGAATAGTTAATAGCTTTAGTAGATAGGTTTAACTAGTGTAATAGAATTCTAGGAATATTTCATTAGCTTTTCCCTTAATCTTAACTTTCTAGCTCTTATTTTATTATTGTTAGGCCTTATCTTCTTATTCTTTAAGTCTAATCTTTATAACTTGGTTAGTAAGATCCTTATTCTTCTCTACCTTCTTTAGCACCCTTTTAATATGAGTATCTCTAATTATAACTCCTATAGGTCTCTTGTCTTTAAATAAACACCAATAGTCTTATAAAGAGTATCTTTATATTCCGCATGCTAAGCACTTAGGTGTTGGCTTCTTATAGGACGTCTTCTTATCCACTAATATCCCAGCTCTCTTTAAGCATCTATTACGTGCTAAGGTCCTTCCTCTCTATAAACCTTTAGTAGTATTAGAGTGATCCTTAATAGCTTGCTCTATAAAGTCTACATTAAAGGTACTTCCTTTTATAGTAGTATTGGCTTTCTTTAAGGGTATTCTAAGTCCTTCTTATAGCTCCTTTGCTACTCTGCAGTATTTAAAAAATCTTAACTTCTAAGGGTTATTTAACTTAGTAGTGTACTTTACATAATAGGCGTTGCTAAAAGGTTAAATAACGTCTGCTAAATCTTAAAGCTAGATTCTATTGGATATTTAAGGGATCTTATACTTCTCTCTTAGGGATATTGCATATTCCCATTAATCTAGCCATTAGTTTAATTTTAATAACTGTTTAAACCCCTTAAGGGCTTCTGTGTACTAGTATTATACCTTCTTCCTAATAAATAATAAGGTAGGTTCTGTGTTCTCCTTTAGCCAAGATAGCTATTCTTTAACTATTAAGAAAGGGTTAAGCAGTAGCTTCTTCTAAATTAATACTATAGACGTAATCTAGGTGCGGATCTATTAAAGATGATCTTCCTATTTTAGGAAATACTTTATATCCTAGTTATAGTATTGTCTACTATTCTTATATACTTTCTGTTAATTTGTCAAGAGCTAAGTATATAAGGTTGCATTCTTATTAAAATCTATAACTTCTAGATAGGCTGGTTCTTATAATAGACCTTATTAAGGTGCTATACTATCTGGGTTAATATATGCCCAAATTTGCTAATCTATAAGGGCTTAAAGTTACTATAGCTATTACTCCCAGTCTTCTAACTTATTAAGGATAATCATTATTAATAAACTTAACGTCGGTGGAGTCATTTAACTAATAGGTAAAGGAGGAATTAAGATAGTATTTTATTGTTAGGATCGTCCTTGTTATCAGGATCATTCTTTAACAATTAAGGTAGAATCTTATGGAATCTCGTGGAATCTCGTCCTATAACAATTAAGGTAGGATTTCTATTAGAGTCTACGTCTTAACAATAAGGTGTCAGAGTCTAATAATGAGGTAGAATTTCTTTAAATAATTAAGTAATAGCTGAATAGCTTCTTAAGTCGGCGGACCGGGCTTATAACTATTAGATAATTCAGATAGAGCTGCTCATTAATAAAATGGGTTGATTGATTGATGATCTTGACTTGATTGTTAATTAATGTCTTGTTTCTTGGGGCCCTAGGGCTGCGAGCTACAAAGAGATTCTATAGTGCACGTGACCCGTGCACGTGACCAACGCCTTTCGAGAATACAGATTATCTGACAATATCCGCTTGCGGATATATGTATGTCCGCTAACTGATTCTATAGTCTAAGCTTGCTAAGGTAATCAGTCGCAGTTGCATTCCTGTCGAACTCTCCAGCAATCCTCTTAAGTCTCCACGACAGCCGTACGTAGCTATTAATTCCATGAATCTGATGCTTGTTTATCTAGTGTTCGCATATAATACTTCGTTATCGTGACAGGTAAGATATATTTAACGGAGCTTTATATTTAATTAAATCTAATATAGGAATAGAGCCTCCAGAGCCCTCACTAATGCCTTTTTTCTAACCTTGCTACTAGTGCTTTAATCAATATTCAATATCAATATAAGGCCGTATTGATATTGATATTGAACACGCATTCAATATTGATATTATATTGAATATTGAATATTTTGTCAAGCCTCCATACAAATAAAAAGTAAGGACCGTGCACCTAATGATATAATCACCTCGAAGAACCCTCCCCCTCCCCCCTCCTCCCCTTGCCCCCTTTAGGATACACTCTATCCCTCTACCACTCCTACCTATACACCCTTTTATATACCTATATATATAGCCTAGCATATATATAGGTATAACATAGGCCTATTTAGCTATAAAATTAAAATTTCTTAGTATATATATATGTGTGTTTCAATATTCAATATATTGAATATTGACACTTTTTGTATTGATATTGAATATTGAATGTTCAATATTCAATATTAAATAACTTTAATCAATATTGAATATAGATTAAAGCACTACTTGCTACTAACGTTACTACTAAACGTTCTACCTTTTTAAACCTCTATAGGTGCGCAGGACGAATTTAGCTATATTTAAATACTATATTGGGTAAATTGGGGTTAAATTTAATTGGGTAATGTTACTATTTGTATATAGAGAGGTACTGCCAAAAATCCGCAATGAAACACTATAAAGTCTATATCACTTTCCTAATTGGGACAGCTAGCTGACAGTGTGACAGTCAGCGTACATTACCTTGCAGTCAGCGGACAGCGAGCGGTCCAATTAACGCAGTCAGTTAGCTATAAAGGCTGAAGCTCGCAGCTAGCTAACTATTGGACACACTGGTAAATCTTAGAATACAGTTAGAGTTAATCTATTAGGCACTTACTCTATAGTCGAGCTTGTTGTTATTTCTACCTATATACTTAGCCCATTAACAAGTCTACCGTAGTATCTACTATAAGGCTTCGTTATAAAGAATAGAGATTCTTTATTAAACGATTAAGTAAATAAGCTAGTATATATATACTAGAATCTATAAACACGAGAGAGAATTAAAGACCAAAGGAATACCTAGTTTAACGATAAGGAGAATAAGGATCTAGTAGAGGTTCTTTGTAATGTCCCGCATCACGTCGCCATACGGCCAAAAAGACAGAGTGATCGCGAATCTATCGCGACTTTTGCGGGACCCAATATATATACTCTTACATTATTTTTAAACCGGATATATATAAATTTAGCGACAATAGAGTTGATAATTAAGAGGACGCTAAGGATTATGATATATAATATATTATATAAGCTTACACTACAGTCTACACGCAGTGATGTAATTGGTCTGGTTGGTTACAAATTTGGCCACAGTAACCAACCAACCGCCCAATCGAAGCTCTAAACCGGTTACCGAACCGGTTAAACCAGATAAACCAGATAGATCGTGAGTCTTAGCATGGTGTTGAGTCAAATCAATCGTCAACAACCATATATTTGACATCTTCCTTGTTGCTCTTATCATCGCCATCATCGCAATCGCTCTCACTAAGCTCCTCTTCCTCCTCATCCTTTTCCTCATCCTTTTCCTCATCCGCTTCCTCGTCTACTTCCTCATCTACATTGCCTGTTAAATTAGAATCCTTTTTGGTGGCAGCTTTGGTAGTAGCTTTAGCAGCAGCTTCTTTCTTATATAAATTATCAACGTTAGGATTAACGCCTTGCTGAAAGGCTTTGGCCTTTAGGCGCCTAAACCAGGACTTCAAGCACTCATTCGCTTTAATAATGTCAGCTTTAAGGCAATTGTAAGAGTCAGTAATAAGGTGTTTTACAGAGCTAAATACTCTTTCGCATTTAGCGCTTATAAGCGGTATAGCCAGCATATTAAGAGCAAATTGGGTAAGCTCTGGCTATGAGAAATATAGCGAATTCTAATAAGCTAGAGGATCCGAAGTAGGCTCCAGCTCTGCTTAGATATAGCTTTAGTAGGCGTCAGCTTTAGTAAGGGGTATAGATTTAATCTACTTATACAAATGCAGCCCGCCAAAAGTTTTGCTAGGTGTATATTCCGTAATAGATAACTGCTAAACGGCCGCGGTAGTATATTTGCCTTTGTATTCCTCCTACCAGAGCTCCTCTATAAGGCCTTATATACCACGATCTTTAGGATCCTTATAGTTGCCATATAGCCAGTTCTTCTTAGTCTTATCACCCTTAAATTCTTGCTTAAACCATGCCCATTTCTTATCTGGAAGAAGAACTTGTGCAGCATAGTAGGCAGCGCTCTCGTTAGCGTAGTTATAGTATTATTCACATTTCTCCCATAATGTAAAAGCTAAAGCTTCTAAGTAGGTGTATTCCTTACTATTGCTATATTCTTCTTATAGTTCTTTAAAATCCATCTTTATATTAAAGAGACACCTAAGGAGCTAATCTATTATAGTAAACCAGCGGTAAAGCGTGTGTTTATGGCCCTGGCTATATATAGTTGCCTTATAGAAGGGTTACAGTATAGAGGATAGCTTTTTAAGTAAAAACCAGTGGTAATTTATAAGAGTATCATTTTCTAGGCCTTTGTCGCGTTTTGGTATATAGTTATTACAGAAGCTTTAGATATGTTGTTTATAGTTAATAGCGCGTATAATAGAGCTAAAGTATAAGTTCCATTAGGTCAAATTACTTTAAATTAACTATAGAGTAAAAAGTTAGAATATTTTAAATATTAGAAATATTGTAACTATATAGCCCGGATCCAATCAAATTAAGTTTAGATCTTTAGGCACTTACCTTAAGCTAATCAAACTCTACCCACTCTCCACCAACTATAATCCTCTTAAACTCCTTATAACGTTGCGGCGATATCCTAATATACCTTATAATATTATATAATTAACTAAGTGCCCCCTACTTTCTCTAAATTGCTATGATGGCATTGAAATCCTACCTGCTATACGCCAGCTCAAGCTCCTCTAAAGTAGTATCTGCAGTCTTGCCTAGAAGGAAGGCCTGGGTAGCTAGATTAACTACATAGCCAAGACACTAAATGTAACAACGTTTCCACTACTTGGCTGTTATTTAGGGGTAGAGAGTCTTAAGAATTAAGTTAACAGCTATATCATTACTTAACGCGTTGTTAAGCACAAAATACCTAAAACAACTACCAATTCTATACTTACTAACTACATTAAGAACTATCTAGGCTATATTAGCGCCGCTATACTCTCCCTTAAGTTATTATAATATAAGGAGCTTTGCCTAATAAACTCCGTCGTAATTAATATAATGGGCAACTATCGCGATAATAGCATAGTAATTTGGTAATGTCCATAAGTTAAAAGATAAATAGATATTTAAACGAGCTTAGTGTAAGTGCTTTTGCAGTTGCCTCTTCCGCTTCTTAAACTCTCCTATTACCCATTTACGTACCATATTTTATAAAGGAAGTAACTTAGTAAGGCCTTTATTTAGATGCTAAATCAGTTTAACAAAGTAGACGTTTTCAATCTGGTAAAATATGATATGGTAGTATACAAGCCATTAAATTAGTAGAAGCTTAAAAGCTTTAAACTAAGCCTTCTAAATATAGTCCTACTACTTAACAAATCGTATAATCACGCCTTTAGGTAGAATTGTTTTTCCTATCTAATTAATATAATGAGTTTATTTCCAATGGCCCAACACTATTAAATTACCATTAAGTGCTACCCTAGATTTAGTTAATAGCTATATAAGAGAGCGGAGCAACTTACTAAGAGGCTTATACTTTGGATCCTTCTTCTAATCTAGGCAGTAGTAGCAGTAATAATATTAAACGCCCGTGGCTTCGTAAATGATCGCATATCCTTTTTCTTCCTCCTATATATACAACTTCTTTATACAGTTCTTACGCTTCCTCGCAACATCGTTGCAACGTCTATACCATTAGCCGTGGACTTTAAATCACCTTCGCTTAGAGGCCTAGCTTACCGCAGGCTCTAGCTCTAAGTTGGATTTAACTTTATAATAGGTAAGAGGCTCTACTAGAGCTTTATCTGGCTTTATCTTTTAATGCTTCCTTTTTTGGCTTTGAGAAGACTAACGGGCTTACTTTTTAGGCTTTTTAGGGACAGCAGGAGCCTTTCCCGCAGAGCGGCTACTACTTATAAAACTACTACCTCCACTACGCGACGCTCGACCAGTTAAGGTAATAAAGGCCTCCATCAAGCTAACAATAGGCAGGAATGAGGGCAGTTAGCAATAAGGATAAAGCAATAAGGATAACACAATAAGGGCACCGCGTGTAAATGGGTAACGCAATACATCTAAATTAATTGCCTACTTTATTAAATCAATTCGGAAGTCAGCTATATTTAGAATAGCTCTTAAATTAATAGTTAGATTTTAACGATTAATTGGCTGTAGCTCTTGTAAGTGGCGTACTCTCTTACCCAATACCTTAACACCAAGGCTCTATACTAATTTAATTGGTTTAGGTGGTTAACCGGTTACCTACAATTTTATATAACTACCCAATTGCAAGCCAATTAAAGGCCTTAACCGGTTGCAATTTTAAAGACTTTCCAACCAACCAACCAATTAGTGAACCAGACCAGTTACATCACTGTCTACACATGTGATATAATTTCGACTTACACTATATTTAGGGCTTACAGCTCGGGGGGGTCATGGAAAAACTCAGGGGGGTTACAAAGTTAAACGGGGTTACAACCTTTCTGACCTTGCTCAGCTTCTAACCCCGCTCAGTTTCTGCATATACAGCGCATATACAAAATAATTTTTTTTATTTTTAAATCGCAGTATTTGATAAATCGTGAATATCGTAGAACGCGTAACTTGTATATGCGGGGCATATACATCCCACCAGCTACTAAGGCGAGCTAAGTTATTAAAACATAGCCCGTGCATACGCGTCGCATATCCATAACAACAGCGGTCGCACTAGAACTTCTCTATAATACTATAGCATACGCCACGAGTATGTACTATATAGCCTATGCATAAGCGCTGCATATGCTAACATCTGGCTAGGGCAATATTAACATCTTAATTTCGCTCTAGTATACGCTCTGCCTATGCTTATTATAAGCAATCTCACAATCGCAAACTTTAATAATATGCAGGTGGCCAGTGCCACTAACCCCAGCGCCTTTGGGTACCACTATAGTAAGTATATACTTTATATATGCCTAGAAGAAGCATATACTAATAGAAATATATAGGCCTAATCTCTAACCTTAACCCCAACTGGGTAATACCAGGTTAGTTATAGAGAATGCGCATACAAGGTATATACTTATAGTAGATAAAGTACGCGCCGCAGCAGCTATAGTAGGTAAAAAGCGTATATAAATCTAGAGCCGTATATCTATAGCATATGCTAACTTTATGCAGCCCTAGCTGTGACGGTCCAGGATAACGCAAGTAGGTGCCAGAAAGGCTCCATATAAAGAGTATGCATATACTAAGTATAAACTAAATCTACCTAACCCTGCCTCTATCCTATCTGCCATTAACTCTATAGTGTAGGTCGCATATCTATACCTTATACACAGCATATGCTAATAACAAACATAGCTGCGATATTGTAGTAAATAGCACGCAGATGTGCGGCTAGGTCTTTACGGCTTAGCTAAGCGTATATTCCACATATACACAGCATCTACGTCTTCCACTAATATAGTTGTAGTACCGCCGCTATATCCGCAACGAGCACAGCGGTGCCCGTAAGTATTACTATACAGTTTAGCGGAGGCATATGCTTACTATATATAGTGACTAACCCTCCCACCACTAATACGTCGGCTGCGGAGTTAATTATAGGGGAGAAGTATATGCCTAGTACATACTACGTATATGCAATGCTAATATAACATAGCGCTCTAAAGCGTTTTGTTTTCTCTAGTGGCTAGTGGGATGCTAGATACCTATATAAGCCCAGATAGGTTATATATATGCAATATATATACAGTACTAACACTGCATATAGCTGTGGCCCTTTAGGGTTAAGAATTTTAGAGTACGTGGACGCCTATACTCTATTCGCGTATGCTTACCCTATATCTAATATATATCTAGCCTAAGCTAACTAGATGCAGTATCTAGGACCAGGGGTTTGCCACCTAATTTAGCAGGCAATTCCATCACAAGGTAAGAGCATTAGTTTTACTTCTATATATACGCGCCATACCCTAATATATCTATCTATCTATCTATTTATCTATATACTTATTCCCCCTAAGTTTAATTTTAGACCTAAGGGTACTTGTAGGCCTAAGGGTAGCGTATAGGAGGAACAAGCACGGCTACTACTAGGGCTACTGCCTAATTTGGAAATAAACGCTTATCTCTATATCTAGGAGACTAGTAAAGTCCGACTTTATATATGCCCTACATATATATCACTAAAACTATTACTTGGTTATATTGCTAGCTTATACACGCATATACTTTGTATATATAAACCTATAATGTCTTCTACTAACCATAGGTTAACACGTGCTTATGCTAAGCATATACTAATAAGAAAGAAACAGCGCGTTAGCCTATCTACCCCCTCCACTAGCTTAAAACGCAGGGTTAGTATTTCACCTATATATATTTAGCATACGCTAACCATATGCACAGCATGGCCTAACCCCGCTGGGCAACCGTAAGGAGTCCCCCTTACCATCCACCTACCGCTAAAGGGGTAAGCTTGCCTTGTACATTCCCTACATATATATAGCTAATGTTTAGCACTAGCAAGCAGAAAGATAACAGGCCGTTATAGCAGAGGTAAGAGCTCTAGTAAGTTTGGTTCCTTCTATTGTATATATTATACTTATACTCTATATAAGCCACGGGTAGAACTCGCCACTTAACCCGCCATACTCACCCAAGTATTAAACTATAAGTCCCGGCATATGCTGGGCCTGCACGCTGTATACGCAGCGTGCAGTACGCATTATCGGAGTTTTAGTGGGGTTTGTTTAGTAGATAGGCTAAGCATATACCCAATATAGGGCGTAGGGCGGAAGGCCTATATTAATTAATTCTTTATTTATTATAGAACTCTACGTAATACTTTCTATATATATACCGTGCATATGCGCCCTATATGCTAATACTATGTTCCTACGCCCACTTCTTAAGCTCTGCTAGTTCTTTTACTCTATTATATACGTCTTTAGCTTATTTTAATTCGTTAATTCATTACTCTATATTTTCTATATATAGTATATATGCCTCCTTTTCTAGCTTCTCTATAGATAGGTAAGACCTATGCCTCTTACCCACAGTCCGGGGTGTTTAACTTTATAACAGTAGTAGTAGCATCTCCACTATATATATAGTGGATATGCGCGACATATCCAATACTAATACAATATTATTATCTACTATACTTATCTGTAAGATAATCTGGCCACTAGATATAGTAGGCCTAGGGGTATTAAATAGGTTTTAAGGATTCTAAGAAAGATTAAGCCTAGGATTTCTAGCTCGCCGCTTAGCTAATTTTCGCTGCTTCTACGCTGCTTAAGCTTAGTATATACTTTGTATATATAGTATATATACATACATTGTTTCTATAGCTGTACTACTATCCGCTTTAAGTTACTATAATTTTTCTATATATTATCTATTCCCGTTTCTTTATATAGCTCTTATAGATCGAACATTTCTTGTATATAGAGTTTAAGCCTATACTAAATATTAGAATATGCAGTGTATATACAGAGCGTATACCTTTACTGGAGTACTATAGTAAGTACGCATAATTTTCGACCAGTAAAGTTATTATCTTAAAAGTAACTACTTTTACCAAGTCTAGTATGCTTCTGTGCATATACCTACCACTTATAAGGGACCTTTAACTTTTTCTTTACAAGCCTGGCTAGTATCTATATTTTCTTCTTATTATTTATCCAAGATGTAAGCTCCGGATATAGTGTGTATATACTTTATATACGCACTATTAGTTTCTGCTCTGTCTCCGCTTTCTATATCTGCTCTATAATATATCTTGCTTTATAAGTTGGAAAGCGCTTTACAAAGTTTCGTTTAATATGTACTAGGCAGAATATAAGTATATACTAAAGGTATTTATCCCATTCACAAAATAGGTTAATTGTATATAGGTAATCTCTAAACCTATATATTATAAGCATATATAAAGCATATATAGAGCATATACAAAGCGTATATAGAATATATACTTACCACTAGCTTGTTTCTTATATATATTAACTATAGCAGTGCGAAGTCCAGTTCTGTGGATATACGCAAATTATATAGATAATTAAGCAGTATTACCTAAAACCTTAAATACTAGCTAAAATATTTTTTTATACGCAGCACGTATTTCTAGGTTAAGAAAGGCGTATACCTAAACCTTAATTCCTGTTATAAGTGTTTAGCTTATGCATAGCATATGCGTAGTATAGGGTATATATACGTTTAGAATTCTCGTCCTATCCTGCAATTAAAAATATATTTGTTTTGCCTTAAACTATCTTAAATAATAGGTCCATTTTAATACATATTACGCGTTAGAATACCTTAGCTTGCGTATATATACAGTATACAATAAGGAAATGCTTATTATTAAAGTTATAAATTGCCTAAATCCATTGCTTAGTATTCTCTTTATATTAATTAATAGAGAACTTATATAGTATACCTACTACGCTTAGCCTCTGTATATGCTTGGCGTGTGTTTAACCTATACTTACCTATATATACCGTCCCCTCTAGGAACTGTAGTAGCCTTTTCTTTTAAATTAAAGCAGTAATTTGATCCTTAATATTAAGACTGCTATATACCGCACATAGTATCTACGTCCTATACTTCTTATATAAAATATAGTACTGCGGCGATAGGATAAATTGACCTATAGAATAGTAAGTAGTTTTATTTATATATACTATACATATACGGAGCATATGTGTAGTAAGGCTTAGGATATCCACCTACTTTATTACTTTAACTATATTATTAGCAAGGTCGACTAGTAGCTTTATTAGATATAGTAGATAATATATATAAGAATACCATGCTATATTAACAGGAATATAGCAATCTAACTATATACTATATATTTGGCCTACTACCCTACCTTAGCCTTACAGGTGGTTGAATCCTATATAGACTTAGTATATACATAGCGTATACACAACGTATATATTATATACCACAATATTTTCGCTTTAATATTGCATATCTAATATAGGTATATTCTCGTTTAACTTCCTAAACTCTATGTTTAATAAGTAAATAAAGGTATTAAATATCTACCCAGGCAGTTATTGATGATAAAGGCTAGGCAGTATGCTATAGTTTAGTATTATTACTGCTAAAATAACTAATAAACTCTACCTATATATAATAAGTATATATCGCGCATATGCGGACCATATACGGGCTATATGCGTACTTTATGCCGAAAAAACATTGTTAGTCTGCTTTCACTACATACACGTTCTTGTGTACTAGGGTAGATACACTGCCGCTATAATTATAGAACACTGTGGTAGTAGCTATATATTATAAGTATATGCCTAATATATATAGATAATGCTTACCTCTCTATGCTTTATTTAAGCTTTTTATTAATCTCTACTACCTAGTATAAACGACTACTACGCTTTTAGAGGTTGTTAATTAATTTAGGCTTAACCCTATTATATACCAAGCATATGCTCAGCATATCCTTATAGGCGTACTCGTAGTATCTAATACCGCTGCATTTAAACGCTTAATAAAATGCTTTTCTATTTTCCCAATTATTGTTTTCTCTAAGAAGCTATAGTTGTGTAATCTTAGGGTTACCAGTTTAATAGAATAAGAATTAAATCTACTAGATATATAAGTACAGCATATACTCTGCATGTGTATTGCTTACCTTTAATATATACCAATTAATAACCTTACATACTATTTTTTTATCTGCATCTATAGACAGCAGAGGTGTTGCTTTATAGATAAAGTATATAATTCCTTCTTTTCTAGTTACTAGATATTCTGGTATTATAATATAGTCTATTACCTCTTAGATAATAACTTAATGCTTACTATTAAAGCTAATAAGTATTATTATTATTCATTGCTTAACGTCCGATTCGGATCCCTGTTGGGCCCACACAGACTACTCCTTATATACATGTGGGGAGAAAACTCTATTTGAGAAAACCCCGTAATCCGTCTCCCCGCCTTTTAGGGCTCGCTTGCGAGTCGCCTACAAGTCACCAGTAGTGCTCTACTACCTTACTTTTTGACCTCCTTAGGAACCACTGCTGCCGTAACAAACCTACGGACGCGCTAGTATTACACACTGTACTCTACTCCTGTAGAGTTATTAGGGGGCGCC
>Ga0307507_10004848_pt1 | contig 23111 bp, 15 predicted proteins | sample 7_EM_MG_FD_207223 | JGI IMG/M metagenome (GOLD analysis project Ga0307507, IMG submission 207223) | Populus trichocarpa ectomycorrhiza microbial communities from riparian zone in the Pacific Northwest, United States - 7_EM | ecosystem: Host-associated > Plants > Roots > Unclassified | place...
AAGGAAAGAAACTTCAACAAGTCGTTGAAAGGGAGGAGTCGACAGTTCTCCCAGACAACCAAAATGGCCCTTGCGTTCAGCCATAGGCGTTCGCTACAATTACTGTATACAGTTGGTGGCGATCAAGCGAAATTAAATGGCGTACAAAAATCGCAGCTCCCCCGGAGGGGGGGTGGAAGCTGGTCGTGAACAAAGCTGTAAGGCGACTTTTCGGTTAAATTCTGGTTCAACTGAACTTTAGCCACAAATTTTTAGTGTTCCTCTGACCGCCCAAAAACACGCTAAAAGTTACTAAAAAGTTGGCAACTTTACCATATACAGAATCTGAACAGAGGTCTTGGCGTCAATTCAAATCAGGAGCTCGAAGCTCCTGATTTGAATCTGAAGGCTTTAGATTGCGCACGTCCGTGCAACCCACAGAGCCAGACGCGTGTCAAATCGGGAAGGAACACGTTCTTTCTGCCAGACTTTCAGTTCAGATTTAATCTGACGCTTTTGCAACCGAACGACCCCTTATAAAAGCACGGGCATGTGCAATCTGGAGGCTTTAGATTGAAACTGAATGAAATCTGGAACTTAGACCTCCAGATTAAACTGACGCCAAGACCTTTAGTTCAGAAGCCGTATACGGTAAAGTTGCCAACTTTTTAGTAACTTTTAGCGTGTTTTAGCGTGTTTCTTGGGCGGTTAGAGGAATATTAAAAATTTGTGGCTGAGGTTAAGTTGAACTGGAATTTAACCGAAAAGTTGCCTCAGAATTAGATTGGAGCTCCAGAACAATTCCATTCTGAAGCCCTCATTCTGATCTGAATTTACAACCGAACGCACCCCAGTTGTTTTCTAACCGCAGTCAATATAAAATGCAAAAGAAAGATCTATAGTCCATCCTTTGTCGGATGCGGGGTCTCCGACCTGAATAGGGGGGTCTTTCGCGCCGAATTAACGCTCACACCCGTACGATGAATGTGCGCTGGCCCGTGAAGGGTTATATCACCCCATTAAAACAGATAATTCTACGTTTCTGTGCCATTCCTCAGAAACATAAGTCAGACGCTTCGCTTGTGGGTGTAGTAACGTGACCTGAGCGCCGGATATTACGGACGCCTTGCAATCGTTCTCCACCCACCACTTGTCCTCGAGGCAGACTCACGACACCTGGCCAAGAGCCGCGGTAACCTAACTTCGAAACCAGTAATGGAATTACCTTTTGATTCGTCTATTTTAAGCTTAATGTGGCTGATCAGAAATAGGAGTCTTGCATACAACCTGACGGTTCATGTTGGGGCTGCGTCCACCAGACCTCACTGTGGCTGCCTTACGAGGCTCACAGCGACATTACGTTTACCATTTGGATGCGACTACCTCGTTCACTAACTTCTCTTCTCATGCTGTAACGACGGTACTGCGTTTAAGTTTATAATAAACTTTGGCTTCCGCGTATGCCACTATGTTACCGTCCTCTAGCTGGCAAACAACACCCGTAAGCAGTTTATTGATGGTCCAAACCAGTTCAAGGGGATTCCTGAAGAGTGAGTAGTCCCAGAATGAATTAATGCATGGATACTTATTGTTCACTTCAATAGCGTGAATATTCCGAAGAAGTCGCGGGTTTCAGCAGAGCCCCTTACTTATATCGCTGGAGACCTCGTAGACCCTATCGCTTTAGCTGCTGGCCTCGAGTATTTGTTATGGTGGGCGCGAGTACAGGTGACGGCCCCTGGTCACTTGCACGTAGCCGCTACATGAAAGACTTGGATGAAGAGGAGAAGAAATTATTCGAAACCGCTTCACTGAACAATCTGTTTCGCGGCGCCAGTGCAACACAGAAAGATCACGAGGAACAGAGCAAGGCCCGGGCAATTTCGAGAAAGCTGGAGCCATTTGTCAGTGCCATATGTCAGTACGGCGAGGCACTCGACGTATACTCCAATACATACTCCCTTGCCATGGCCCCACCGTGGGGGAGTATCAGGGTGTTGCTACATGTAAAGTCTAATCCCCAGCTAGTTTCTGCGTTGGCTACCATACTATATAAGCAGACTCTCATACATCCGGATATCAGATAGCTAAAGCATTCGAAAAATACTTCAAAAACCTCATCGACATGTTCACACGAATTGGCGATAACCTTCCGAGATGTCAGATCTACCAATCACTTTTCCCTAGCCATGGCCGACTACTGCAAACGATATCTGTGGTATACTTAAACGTCATACACTTTTGTGTTGAGGCGAAGACGATTTTCCGAAAGTTTAAGAAATCGTCAACTTGTGAGCCCTTTACATCTCAGCCTAGGATTCCCGGATTAACTTGGTATTCTGATAGTTCCCTTTATATTGAAGTCGCTATGGAAAGATTTCAATGGAGAGTTTGAAGACAAGACTCTAGCCAAATTTCGTTATGACTTAAGAAACGTGGAGAAGGAGGTCATGGTGTCATATATGATTGAGTGTTCAAACGATCGAGCCGTAGTCCAGGCTGAGAGAAATGGCAAGCTTTCAAAGACCATAAGACATGTGCCTATTACTGATCCCTCTCACAGTTGAAAAGAGAAACCTCCTCTTATCAAAGCTATCATCTCTTCCCTATGTCAATAAACATATAAAAGAGCGCAAAAGACATCATTCCGGAACAGGCACGTGGCTGATTAAAACCGATGAATTCAAAGAGTGGATAAGAGGAAACAGCTCAGCCTGTTTTTGGTGTTATGGAATTCGTAAGTAATTCTACATTTGCTCTACTCCGCAATACTGTGGTGTAAGACTTACGCTGAGGCTCTTCTAGCCGGATCCGGAAAAACAATTCTAGTGTAAATATCTCCTGCCCCTTCTAAACCATGTCAGCAGCTAAATGAAGTTGATACAGATCTTCCCTCATAGATTCGCTTTCCGGGGAAACTGGCGGGAAGGACATCACTATCCAGGAATTCACCAGTCAGGACATAGTAAGCAAAAACATCACCAGTCAAGATACTGGTATCATATTTCACTACTGTGATTTCTCTGATCCCAGATCGCTTGAGACACGGAACATTCTCGGAACAATAGCCAGGCAGCTACTCGAGAGAATAAACATTTCAGACGATTTGGAGCAACAGATGGACCAACTGTACAGACGAGATACCGGAGCTATGACAGACGACGAATTAGCCGCTATCCTTTTCGCCATCATCAAGCATTTCTCCAAAGTGTATCTCTTCCTTGATGGCTTAGACGAATGCAGAGAAGAAGTGCAGGCCACGGTCTTATCGATTGTGATTCAACTTTCTGAATCTATTCAACCAGTCGTAAAGATATTTATATCGAGTCGCGATGAGTATCTCATCTCAAAGTCGTTGAAAGAATTTCCCCACATCCAAATTTCAGCGGAAAACAACTCAGACGATATTGCTCTTTTCGTAGAGGAGACGGTGAAATCCAATATAAGATCCGGAGCTTTAAAGATTCAAGATCCCTATCTGGAATCTGAGGTTATATCAGCACTTACAAGCCAGGCGCATGGGATGTTCGTCGCCCGCACATACCGTTCTTTGACTAAGCTTCCATGACTAACTTATTACATCAGGTTCCTTTGGGTCCATTTCCAACTTGCCGATCTTTGTGACACAGTCTCCGATTTTGGTATAAGAAAAGTCCTTCAAAACCTCCCAGATGGTATGGCAGCAACATACGCGAGAGCAGTGCAAAAGATTGGACAAAATTCTGTCAAGATGAATCTAGCCCAGCAGATTTTTAAGTGGATAGCTTGTGCCAAACGTCCATTGCTCATGGCAGAGCTAGCGGAGGCTATCGCGTTTGGACCATCTGATACATCTTGGGACTCAACGAAAATTCCTGATGCTTCGCGCTTAATCCAAGCTTGTGGACATCTTGCGGTCCTTGATGATGATGGGACTGCTCGATTTGCCCACCATACTGTTCAGCAGTTTCTAATTGGACTCCCACTAAAAGACTCAATCTCTGAATTTCACTTCGACCTATCGAAAGCTGATGCCGGGGCCGGAGAGATCTGCATCACGTACCTATTATTCTCAGACTTTGAGAAACAAATCACTATATCAAGGCCTAACAATCTCCAACAAGAAAACAATATTCCCAGTCCAAAAGCTATCGTAGGGAGTGTGATCTCTAGATTAGGCACTAGCTATGCCATACACAGCATGCTAAAACCTTGGGCATATTTAGGTTTCAGAAACTTGGAATCGCAGCCGCCAACTATTGACATTGCAAAGATCACTAAACTGAAGAAGCCGCCCCCGCCGGACCTGGGCAAGAAGTACCAATTGTTAAACTATGCTCTCGAGAATTGGTTAATGCATACGTCGATGATCGCGGAGGACGACATCTTGTGGAATAAGTTCAAACACTTGGCCATGGATAAACACACCTCATTTGACATCAGGCCCTGGGGCAACAGCGATGTATCAAACCGCTTACCCTACATGGGACTATTCCGCTGGGCTGTTGATGCAGGACACGTGCCCCTCCTGAAGCTTTTATCGAAATTACCAAGAGGCCCTGATCTTCATGCCTATTGTCGCCAAGTGTCAGAGGAGGGTCAATCTATTGCGACTAATGCATCACTTCGTGGTCATAAGAACATGATTAAGTTTCTAGCGAATCAAAACTGTATTGATGCAACAGATGGCAGGCCTCTTCTCTCATCAGCAGCTGCTGGGAATGATTCTGCAGCGCGACTTCTCCTGGAGCTTGGACTCTGCGTAGATGCGAAAATTGAGGCATTGCAGATAGCAACAGGATCTGGGCATGCGGCGGTGATGCATATACTGCTGGAGAATGAACCTCCACTTGATTTACAAGATGGGTGGGGTAAATTGGCATTGGCGGATGCTGCGAAAAGACATTCTGACGAGGTTCTAGCGGTACTACTCGGAAAAGCAGCTAGCTTTAAGATCGCTATAACTGATGTTAGAAACGTCTGGGATAATGATGTGCTACTTGAAGCCGCAAAGCAGGGCATGGATAAGGTAGTCAAACAGCTGCTAGCGAGGGACGGCGTCGACCTTGACTCCAAGGACAAGAACGGTCAGACACCGCTATCGTGGGCGGCAGAGAAGGGGTATAAGGCGGTGGTGAAGCAGCTGCTGGCGACAGACAGCGTTAACCTTGACTCTAAGGACACTCAGTACGGTCGGACGCCGCTGTTGTGGGCGGCAGCGAATGGGTACGAGGCGGTGGTAAAGCAGCTATTGGAGACGGCGTCAACCCTGACTCGAAGGACAGGCATGGCCGGACGCCGCTGTCGCGGGCGGCAGCGAACGGGCACGAGGCGGTGGTAAAGCAGCTGCTGGCGACGGACGGCGTCGATCCTGACTCCAAGGACACTAAGTACGGTCGGACGCCGCTGTCGTGGGCGGCAATGAACGGGCGCGAGGCGGCGGTAAAGCAGCTGCTGGCGATGGACGGCGTTGACCCTAACTCTAAGGGCAAGAACGGTCAGACGCCGCTGTCGCGGGCGGCAGAGAAGGGGTGCGAGGCGGTGGTAAAGCAGCTGCTGGCGACAGACGGCGTCGACCCTAACTCCAAGGACATGTACGGTCGGACGCCGCTGTCGTGGGCGGCAGTGAACGGGCACGAGGCGGTGGTGAAGCAGCTACTGGCGACGGACGGCGTTGACCTTGACTCCAAGAACAAGAACGGTCAGACGCCGCTGTCGTAGGCGGCAGAGAACGGGCACGAGGCAATGGTAAAGCAGCTGCTAGCGACGGACGGCGTTAACCTTGACTCCAAGGACACTGAGCACGGTCGGACGCCGCTGTCGTGGGCGACAGCGAATGAGCACGAGACGGTGGTGAAGCAGCTGCTGGAGACGAATGGCGTCGACCTGACTCCAAGGACAAGTACGATCGAACACGGCTGTCGTGGGCGGCAGAGAATGGGCGCGAGGCGGTGGTAAAGCAGCTACTGGCGACGGAAGGCGTCGACTTTGACTCTAAGGACACTGAGTACGGTTGGACGCCGCTGTCGTGGGCAGCAGAGAAAGGGCATGAGGCAGTAGTGAAGCTGTTAGAGTTGTATCATATATTATAATACGTCTCTATAAACTATATTTCTACTAAACCTCCTCCCCACCCACCACCTAATGCTAGCTTTCTTCTATATATTTATATAGCGTAGCAGATAGAAAGCGGCAAAAACTGAGTTGGTAATTTTTTTTAACGTGGCGAGAATGAAAGTAATTAGAGAATACTAAGGCGGTACAATAGGAATATTAATGCGGAGATTGAAATTTTAAACGCGCGAAAACATGGAATAAAGTTTCTTTGCCTTTCAGCTATAAAACATGGATTTCGCAATCCCTGTGAACTCCGTAAAGTCGCTCAATCTAGAAGTTGAAGCCATCGATTGAGCCTTGATCAACACCAGGTGGCTTAACGCCGTCGCATACATCCTGGCTTGTACACCCTCCTGTCAACTCCGGCGGTTAGCGCAGCCACGTCTGCACGGCCTTACTTTCCCTTAAACAGCAAAAATACCAAAACTTCCCCTACAAAAAGGCCGTACAGACGTGGCTGCGCTAACCACCGGAGTTGACAGGAGGGTGTAGATCCGTATAAAATCGGTTATAAAAAGCCTCTCTATCCCTTAACCCGCCGATTATGGCGCAACATTATCGATAAGGCCCCAGCCAATGAGGAGCCCTAGATTGACGAACTTTTGGTGTTGCATGCACGGACCCATCACCTTATCGATAAGGTAGGACACTGGCGGGTTAAGGGATAGGGAACCCCTACACATGCATAACGTAGGTTTAAAATACTTTGTAAAATAAGGTAGTATTTTAAGCCTGCGTTACCCCGCTTATACCTACCTAGGTATACTAGGTAAAGTTACTTAGTGATTGTCGCGATCGATCGAGCCATGATATAGTTGTGGAGACTTAACGTCTTAGCAGCTCCTTCTTGCTGCCCTTATTTCCCTTACGACGTCACGATTGTTGTTTTATTACCACAAAAAGCTCGACGTAAGATAGGCTTATTATACGATTTTAAAACTTCAAAAATGTAAGGCTCGGAGCCAGCTCGTGCAGGAGGCTAAGCATGGTTCCCTTGTAGAGCCATTCGCTCAAATCAGCATCCTCTAAGCCGTATTCGAACTCCCTACAAGCCTCCTAAATTAGCTCCAACTCCAAGTACGGAGCCGCAGCGCGACGCGTCCCTAATATCTTAAAGAAGACTAAGGAGGTAGGTAGTGTACCTCTGGCTACTCGCGAAGACACAGCTAAAATACTAGTTTTATAACCCGCCGTTGATCGACGACTATATTTAGAAAGTAAATTGATATAAGGCCTAAATAACTAGCTGAAGCTGCAGAATTACCAGCATCAATGCGATATCAAAATCAAGGAATCGTCAATAACCAACCATAGTGATAATATGTAGGTATCTCGGAAGCCATAAAACTCCGATTACCATACCAGAGGCCCTCGTAACCCGTAGACAGACACGAATGTACCTTGCGAACAATGAACCATAAACATTTAATACATCGGCCGACCCTCGTCCCAATTCCTAGCCTCCTTCATCTCATGCCTGTCTCCTTCCTCCTTTGTCGGACCTATCCTATCAGGGCTGCTCCCCCCAATCATAGGCCCGAGACTGAACCTAGAACTCTCACGCCTCCCACTCCTCCCGTCTTCGATCAGTTGGACCGGCCCAACCCACTCCCACATCCTCGCAACGTCTCCACTACGCCCCTCTCTAACCGCAGCTCGCACGTTGGAGTTATGCTCCACCTTCTTCTGCACCTTCTCCCACAGCCTCTGCCTCCTCTTCGCCGAAAACTCGTCGCGCAGAATATCATCGCGCAGTTGCGTCATACTGATCCCGACCTCAGGATACGCGCCCGGTTCCTGGACATTGAGCGCCGCGTGCGTAGCCAGGCGGTCAAGTGCGTACTTCGCAAGCTGCTTGGCCCGGACCTCCGTCTCGCGGCTATATGCGATGGACGAGCGCGTGTAAAGCCCGCTAGCGCACAGCAACACTATCCCGATAAGCTCCCAAATATGTCGTTCCAGCGAGAGGCGGAGCCATCGTCGGAAGGCGCATGTGAGAGGGACACGGGCGAGCGAGGTGGAGGTGAGAGTACGGCGACCGGTGGTTCTGTAGGCGTGGCGACGAATCTGATTAGTTACAGATTCGAGTCAGAAAAGTATTTGCGATGGGAGAATTTAAGATGGGTGGGAGAGGAGGGGGGGTGTGAGAATGGAGAAACTTACCCGTCGACGTCGCTGACAATCTCGTCGCGGCCGAGGATCTCGCCAATCGCGCCTTTCCATAGGTTTTCGAATTCGTCTTGGGACATGCTTTTGCGGCGCTTGGCGGACATTTCTTGCTTCAGCTCTTCTTCGGGCATTTCTATGGCAGGTACGGGCTTGCCATCGTCGTCTACCAGGTCACCGCATTCCCATTTGGCTCTCCTATCTCTGAGGATCTCAACAGTCCTATCTGTCACTGCATTTATTCTCCGCGCCTTCTCGCTGTCTGGCTCGCATGTTGGAGGAAGCGGGACTATACCACCAAGGGACAAAGGATGCGGTTTGAGAATGAAGTCCGGCTCGCAGACAGTATGCAGATTTGGGTAACAGTAGGCATGTTGGGGACAAGGTTCGCACCTTGGTAGGATGTCTGAGGCCCACGGCGGAAGATCTATGCCAGCCAGCGATGTTGGCTCACGCCCCACACCGCAGTATCCAACTTCCAGCTTCTCCTGCCGCCATGCTGTTCCTAGGCCACCAAGTAAAGCGAGTATGATGGCCCATGCCCCAGCTTTTACCACGCCGGTGGATTTGGCTGCTCGTTTGCGCCTTTGTGGCGGTAGGATATCCATTTGACCATTCTTTGCCCGTTCACGAACCAGCTCGAGTTGCTCTTCCGGCGTGAACTCCTCTCCAGCTTCCACGCCTTCCGGTTCCTCTGAATGTTCTTCCTTCTTAATATGTGTAATTGGCATCTCGAAGGTTCGTCGTGTAGGAACAACGATGCCATCGTCTTGCTGTTCAACCTTGGGCTGGTCTGTCTTCCTCCTTGCGGCACTGCTTTTACGCTTCTCCATATGTTCCAGTGGCCCTAACGTTTTACGCCTCCGATCCCTACCAGCTGTCCTAGACTCTGGGACAGGAGAGCTGCCACTCTGAAAGGGATTGTCAGAGGTAAAAGGACTCTCCGAATCGTTGCGATGCCAAGCTTCCGGCTCCGATTCTTCGTCCTTGATAGCAGGTGTTATGCTGTGCCGCGTTCGCCTTGCGGCAGGTCGTTCATCGATTTCGGCATCGGAAGCTCTGGCATGCTTAGCAGACGCAGGTTTAGGTGGTGTTTTGCCCCTACTCGCAGGAAGTTGAGCAGCCGGTTGTGCCTCGGGTTCTTCCTCGGTTACTGTACGTGTAGTTCGTCTTGAGGTTCTTTTTGCGGTGTTCAGAGGAGGCACTGAGACTTCCTCTTCTTCTGCTTCATCTACCGTGCTCGCCTGGCTAGACGGTACATCTTGGATGCCTCTCGCAGAGCGTTTGGTCCGCGACTGTGACCTTAATATCTTCGACGCTTGTGGTGCGACGTGCTGGTTGAACAGCTCAATAAGCTGAGGTTTCTTTGCCGACGAAGAATAAGCAACGTCGTATTGGACGAGGATGGAGCGCAGCTTCGGGACGGTGAGGGATGAAGGGTCGAAAGACGGGTCAAGATACTCGTACCCATCCGGGGTTGATGCCATGGTGGCGATAGACGCGCAAACAGCGTCTAAGTCCGTCAGATCCGGAATGTCGAAGCTTGTCTTGATAAAATAGTCGCTCGTCTGTTGATAAAGAGAGTCCGGAAGCTGGACAAGACTATTTCATGAGTTAGACGACCTCACATAAACATGTTTTCGCGGGACAAACAGACCTTGGCGTTCTTGGCACTTCTGCGTCAACCGAGGGAACCACTCACGCCCTCACCACTCCAGCCATCCATAGTCTCAAACTTAATATCGAGATGTGTATAGGATATTAGTACTTGCTTAGGACATCCCCCAGTTTATATAATGACAATCTCTTCATTGTGCACAATTGACTAAGAGGAAGTAATGTTTAAAACATTGTTTCTTATTCATCAGAATGTTCTCTAAATCTCCAATGGTTTGTAACATCTGACGATTCGCGTGAGGCAATGTTGTACTGCTCTAGGTATTTTCTTTTGGAGAAAACATTTTTCGTCTGTGTCTTCAAACCAGTAAGGTCCATCCGCTCCGCAGAAGATCTCGGAAGGCTTCGAGATGGTGTGACAACTCATTTAGTAGTGAGAACGTTCATAGGTGCATGAGGCCGGTCGCTATCTTCTCGGCTGGGAGTATACTATGAAACTGGTGTGTCTTGCGAAAGGATGTGAATGTGCTTTCACCATGCATGGAGTCTCTTTATGCACGGAATAGAGAAGCGCATGGCAGGAGTTGTTCACGTGTGGATTAGTCAAGGTGCTGCCCAATCCTGACTATCCCTAATTACTGAGCTGAATGCCATTGCTCAGCGCAGTCCAGTTTAGAACCTTGTCCTCTCATAGACAATTTCTTAAGCAATACCAGATATTCGACAGTTATTGACTTCAATGTCAGGCTTAAAATTAGAATAAGATGTTTTGTAAACTGCATATTTGACTTGGGTATTTGTACTATCTTGAAGCACTTTTGATATGAACTTTTCGTATAAGTTGTTTGTCGACATCTTGTTGAATACCGTAAGGAAGTGGACCTTTGGTGGGACAAAGTGTCTAATTTATGGGCCGCGATATGTATCCACTCGCTATTCCTAGCGTTGATTGGTTTGCATATTTTGGTGTTCTTTACACCGAAAGGCTACGAGTTGGTCGCAGGAATTTTTAGCCAGTTTTCTTAGCCATATCTATCTTCTCTCAACCCTAGCGGCCGCCTCTTTATCGACATCAAATATCATTGCTAAGTATCAGGCCTGACGGAAGGCTGCCTTTCACTGAGCTTATCACTCCATGCGCGCCTTCAATAATTTTAAAGACATCTCAGGCTTCGGTCCGTTTAGAAGTTCCATCAATTGATTCCTTGGGCGTAACTGTGGCCAATACCTGTTAGATTAATTGCGAGGGTCACCACATACTATCATGTCAGTATTCGACAGATGTTATGACAAGGTTTCTCAATCGGCAATCTGCAGGAACGTTCACCGAATCTCAAGAGCCTCTAGAAAGAACTTGCTTCGAGCGTTACCCAGCTCTTGTTAGCGTAGGCTAGCTCAACGTGTCGGCGTCACAGATCGCATGCCTAGCAGTGGCCGCTGACCTCTTTCCTCCAATACTGTAAGTATAGCATAGATCTGGATGGTAACGTAGGGTTAGTGGAACGGCTCTCCCGAAAGCTTGTCTATGCAATTAAGCCCTAAAGATGGTGGGGCAGTCCCGCCCCATGGTCATATGGTACCTCGAGAATTGTCTTCAGTCACGCTTGCAAATTTCTTGTCTCATTTAACTGAGTTTCGGTCTCCTGCAAATTCATTCCGATGCCTTCCATATACTTTACTGAGCGACATCAAATGCTGATATCAATCCAAGTGATACTCGAGCAAAGGTTCCGTCTATTGAAACCTATGCAGCGGATGTTCAGAGGCAGAATGCTGCTGGTGCTCCCATTGGTGCTCCCATTGGTGGTTTATGATCTGCTAGACCAAGACTGCGCTGCGCTTGCTTCCAATGGCGAACTCTCAATTGCCAACAGCGGTTCGGCTCTCTACTAAGACTACACCAACTCCATTGTTGCTCAAATCAACGCATATCCCAGCGTGCAATCCAAGTTAGCCATTGGTGAAGTCACCGGGACGCATATTCATAAAAAGCAATACTAACTTATTCCAAGAGCCTGATAGTTTAGCCAACTTGGTGACGAATCTCAATGTCGCCAAATGCGTAAATGCAGAGAGCGCTTACAAGACTCTCGTGACCTATGCAATGGAGAAACTTAACTTGCTAAACGTCGCCATGTATCTCGATGCTGGTCACGCAGGTTGGCTTAGCTGGGCTGGCAACATTACACCGGCAGCCCAGCTCTTCGGTACTCTCTACGCCAACGCAGGCAAGCCGGCCGCCGTTCGTGTGTTGGCTACAAACGTTGCCAACTACGACGCCCGGTCAATTTCTACACGCCCATCATACAAGAGATACATCAACGCTTTGGCACCTCCGCTCGCAACCAATGGCTTCCTATCCCACTTCATCATGGACATCTGTATTTCTCAATGGGTCTCATACTATCATGAAGAAAAAAGTGCTAACGAAATTTTGTAGCCCGCAACGGTGTTTAACCTACCAAGCAAAACCAATGGGGTGACCGGTGCAATGTTGTTGGCGCCGGTTTCGGTACCCGCCCTGCGTCCTCCACTGATGACCCTCATCTCGATGCCTGGGTCTGGGTCAAGCTAGGCGGAGAGTGCGGTGGCACATCCAACTCCCGCTCAGCCCGATACGACGCGCACTGCGGCTATCCCTTAACCCGCTGGCGTCCATGGAGTATGGGTCCGTGCGGAACACCCGAATCCAAACAACGCGTACAGGCAAACCTCCTTAATACGATACCGGGTATATAACAATGCATTTTATACTACGATCTACACGCCCTGGTCAAGCCTTTTTTTGGTGTAACTAACGATAATCTGGCTTTTGACGATATCGTTAAGCTCTACGGCCAATATCGGTATAACTAGTTGTATGGGAAGGGGGTGTGTCTAGCCCATAAGGAGGGAAATCTATACCCTTTAGGCTTTAAGATACACTTTTTATTGAAGCTTTACATTATTCACCCTGCATGTGACTCTTGATATAACAATACCATTGGTATTACGATACATTTGGCGCCAAACCCCATATCGTACTAACGAGTTTTGCCTGTACAGTCGATTACATTGATCTAATTGGCTAATTCTTATCGATAACGAATGGAACGAATTTCAGCGGGTTAAGGGATAGCGACGCTCTTCAACCTGCGCCCGAGGCGGGAACCTGGTTCAAGGCTTGCTTCGAGCAACCCCTTGTTAATGTAAACCCGGCTTTCTAAAGTAAAAACGCTTGGCTATGGGCTTGGCTGTCATGTATTGGTACCGGCTACCGGAAATATCCTGCCTTATTTCTCTTGGCTTACATTGAAATTCTCGGGCCAGATGGTTTCTTAGTTTGCCAAGTCGTTAGGCTTACTGTACTGCTGATGGTTGTGTTACGTGTGGCGGTGGCATTAGAGGTAAGGGATTGGAGTTAGTTGTTTTTAGATGGATCTGTAGATATTAACGGGAGTGGTTCATTCTTTGTGCGAAACGATTTGTTACACAATGCTTGACTCTCATGCAACGAGTTGATCAATACCTCGCGATCCTGCCTCTGGTGACAATTGTACAATCTTCAAGGCAACTAATCGTTATACAGTCAAACCTCCTTAATACGATATGGGGTATATAACGATATCCTCTGCATTACGATCTACACCCCTTGATCAAGCCTTTTTTGGTGTAATATTACGATAATCTGACTTTTGACAATATCGTTAAGCACCTACCATTAATATCGGTATAACCAGTAGAGAATTTGTATGGGAGAGGACCCTATTTGGCCCGCGAGGTAGATATCCTAAGCCTTTTTAGGTATTAAGCTCCTCTTTTTCCTACTTATTCACCTAACACGTGACTCTTGATATAACAATACCATTGGTATTACGATACGCTCGGCCGAACAAACGGTATCGTACTAAAGAGATTTGACTGTAGCTATGTTAAACACAGAACAGGAAAAGAGCATCTATTGGCTTACGGAGGCGATGATCGCCAGGGGGCGTGGTCTCCGCGTTCCCAGGGGAAATGCGGGGTTGGAGAGCCGCGGATTTTATGCATGTTTTGACGTCCCCAAACTCCTTCCTCCTCATCGCAGCCACCATTCTAAGACGGCCTCACGCTCTCTGACTTCAAGATGCTGTGAATCTAGAGTATGGCCTCATTGCATCAGCATGCTCGTCGATGATGAGGTGAGGGCTAATATATGCGACGCGGAAGCTGCACCCCCGGACTAGTCGCCCGTAACTAGGATGCCTGTGCCTGAAATGCCGGCCTACAAATTGAGCTATTATAGAGCACGAGTCATGCAGCCACTGTTTCCAGCAAATAAGGGCACCGGATTAAATATTTCTACGCGTTTTGTTTCTTGGACATTGCCGCGAAAGTAGTGGGTCGAGGCGGATCCTCTCATCTGTCTTGGACTTGATGCGGGAATGCGATACTCCAGGTGATGGTATTTGGTTCCGTAAATAACAATGTCAGACTCTGGGTTTCCTCGCCCCCTGCTTTGCTGTTTTCGTTCTCCCTCTGCCACTGTCAAGATTTTGTGGTTGCTTTGTCTCTGCCATGATTAGTTACGCTGCGCTCTTGAGTGTTCTTGTTAACACAGCATATGCTGGTATGGGAACTGGATAGGGAAACTGGTTTTCGCATTTTACTAATGCAATGCTTCAGGAACCGTCCTCTGTGATAGCCGCTTCAATGAATTCACCACTAGCACCGATTTGAACGACTGTATGGAACTCTCCAGCTCTTCTCCATTTGATCAGTGAAACTTATTCCGCCATCTTCGGGGTCATGGTCCAACCAAGTCCGTCCCTACCAGTACTACATCCACGGCAGCGGTCCAGTGACAGAATGCGTCAACCTCGCCACAAGCTACAAGAACCTTTCAGATACTGCCTCCAACCAAGGTGTCAAGATTGCCATTGACAGCACCTCGAAATGGAGTAGTGACATGTGGAGGATGGAGCTGATCCCGCAGACGACGGCTGCCATCAACAAAGGCCATGTGCTACCACTTCTCGATCAAGCGGTCCAGCACGAATATGCCAAGTGCAACGAATGAGCATCAGATCTACTTCTTGTAAGCGCAGAGACGACTATACTGGGGAGCGACAAATTAGCTGATTTAGGGAAATAGTGAGAGCCACTTCACCGAGCTGAAGTACGGCTGGATAAGTAAGTAGCAACCGCAATTTCTAGTTCGGAAACATTATCATGCTTATCAGCCCTTTAAGACGGCGAGTCGGGAACCTTGGACACGAACCTTCAGTGGATGGTCGGCGCAAGTGGACGACACTTGAGGCTGATGTGTGACACAATGTGGCCTATGAGATAGTGCGCCACTCTCGAATCCCTTTACTTGATAAATGCCAATTCAATGTCTTTATAGGACTTCTCCGGCGGCACTATAACTTTTTGACACTCCACCGGCTACGACCCGCTTACCAAGACCACTGGTCCATTCTCCGCCGGCATCTCCTCAGTAAGTCTTTCTTTCCGCCGGAATTTCCATCTATAGCCTTTTCTTCTCCCGAACGTGGACTAACAAGTTCCCACAGAACGGCGTAGACTGGCATCTGGGCGTGCTCCGCCTCTCCCGCAGGAGCTACGGCGGCACTACAGCCGAGGACTAGTACTTTAGCGGCGGGTACGTCGAGACCGGCTCGCCCACAACCTTCGCCACCGGGCCCGGCGGTGCGTCTAGCAGCTCCGACACCACTGGTGCTGGCACGGCTGCGGCTGGCACGATCGCTGCGGGCACCACTGCGATTACCACGACGCTGCAGACGACCACTGTTGCCCGGACCACGACTAGCTCGTGCGGCACGATTACCACGGGCACGGTTGCGCAGTATGGGCGGTGTGGTGGGATCGGGTATAATGGGGATACGGGAGCGGGTATAATGGGGATACGGGAGTGAGTAATCCTTTTCTTTTTCCCTCCTCGACTCTGGAGGTGACGCAGTCATTGCAGTGCGTTTCTGCACGAAAGTCAACGACTACTACTCCCAGTGCCTGTGAGTGGTTTATAAAACCCGAGGAGCGGCGGGGTAGAGAAAGAAGCAGCTGGGGTTTGAAACGACTTGTGGTGCATGCAGGGCGTCCTCTGTACATACCCCTACCCCATGATACGCAAAATATGCTTCGCCGAATCATTCTTGGTTGGAAGTAACGATCGAGATCGCCAAAATACCCGGGTGCCGTTGACGAATGCGTGCACGTGGTGGGCCATTCATTTCAGTCCAGTCCTCACTACGTTGTGTAGGCTTAGGATAAACGTCTGAATGACGTCATACCATGAGCTTACGGGTGAGAATTCTGGTGGCCGCACATGCGTCGCCCTGATCCGCCCGCCATATCGGCTTAGCAAGGGAGGTCGCGTTTCGGCCGTGCGACATATTGATGAGGATCAGAGACGCCATGAAAAATGGAAGCTGCTCTAGTGAAAAAAGAAGAAGCTTGTCCGGCAGCGATGGAGACGATTCCGTCACGTCAAGTCCCCAGAAAGCCTGGGCTAGAACGTGCCGATCTTGTGCGCGGCGTTTCACAGAGTAGTTGCCCTCCCTATTAGACGTTGAGGCATCAATCTTAACTTAGCAACGGGACTGTTTTGAGCCCAAGCAATCTGGCCTGCATGACAACCTTAAAAAAATCTATGCCCAATTGGCCTTATTGGACCCAGTAGAACCCAATCGCACATCGAATCGACTGCCGCGCGTGCACTAACTCGGGTTCTCAGCCGTGAGACTGAGCTGCAATTCGTCCAAGCCTTGCGCGAATGTTGCGGCGAATGCAACCCCATCATCCCCGGAATGGAGAATATTGATTGTCGGCAACAAAAGGATGGCCCGTGCGCAGGCTTACGGTCTCTGCTTTTGCCTAGTTTCTGCCTTCGCCTAGGCATGCTGCGCCCCCACGCGCACGGTTCACCTCTTTTTGAGCACGGTCTTTACCCCGCGTCCCGCACTTACGGAGCAATCGCGTGGAGTGCACCTTTGTTCACGATCGTGCGGTATATACCACGGAACACTATTTTCTTCCGTGTGGTTCAAACTAAAAACAATCCGACCTCACTTCAAACAGCTCTGTTGAAATATAAGTTTACAACACATTGGGGAATCTTTAGCGTTATTGTGCTCTGGAAAACTCGATTTGGAAAATGTCCTGTGAGAAATTCGCTCAAGATTCACAAGATCGGAAGGAGTGAGGAGTGGGGGAAGAGCTGTAACAGGAACTCTAGACCGGGGATGTACTGTTGCTACTTACTCGCAAACAGCGCACATAACACACTTTGCCCCCTTTTCTGGCTCCTCGTCCTGCTCCTCATGGGTGAGATGCATGAGGAGAGGTGGGATAGAATTACTTGGCATTCTTAGCCCAATAGCAGGATTTAAAGTGGGTAAGCAATGCAGTCGAACTGTGCTACGGCTATCCAATCAGCACCATCTTTTTCATTGCTCATGAAAGGTGTTTTGAGAATGACCTAAACCGCTGATTTGCGGCGCATTCTCTATGAAAGCCCGCCTTTAGATTTGACGCAGAGTCAGCCCACGCGTACAAACTCCGCGTTGGTTTGGGCATCTTCATACTCTAAGTCGGGCGACTCTCTGCTCTTACTTAAGTAACTATGGCGCCGCTTGAGACTACGTGCTTTTTCGCTGCGACGACGCTCCTCTCCTTCCCGTATTCAGAGTAATCTAGTCCTGTTTCTCAACACGGAAAATACTGTAGGCATTCTCTCAGGCCAGAGGCATTTCATTCCTTAATGCTAACGGTTAATAGCGTTGCCTAGTATCATCATGGACGATACGCAAGAAAAACCTTCGAGTGGTACGGAACAGCTTGGCAATAGTGTTGAAGCCACATCCAGTACGCGAGACAAGTGCTCCCATGGCGAGTACATTCAAGTTGGAGACGCTGAAGACAAGGTAATTTCATTCGATCCCCCAGGCTATAGCGCTGATGTTTTGCCTCACCATCTAGGATGCAAAGGCTCCAAGCGGACATAGCCCTAGCCGTAAAAATGTGACCGCATCGACCACAGGCGGGCAGCAACGATCGGAAACTCGTAGAGCCCCCGATACGTACTCGCTTGCCCGTTGGCTTGGCGAAGGACCAGGAGAGGGATATTGGAATAGCCAAACCCGTGGCGGCTAGGAGCGATAGTACATTTGGACGCCGGACAGCCGGATCTGAGAAACCATATAGGTCCTGGAGTAACGTGGGATGTTTAATGGATGTGTATTCTTTTGATATCTCCTGGGTTGGATTATCGGATTCGTTGTGGGATATTGTCCTCTTTATGTATGGCATGATTTCCTGATATGTACGATTGTCTGGGTTGGCATGACTGGATGTATCCATCTCATAGTCGTCTCATGCATCTTTCTCAAATGTTCACTATTTCCGTGCTGGTCATGGTTTTCTTGCCAGATTGACTGACTCTTCAAGGCTTTGCAAAAGTATGCTAAGATAAGCCTTGGATGGCATGATATCAGATCTTGACACTAACAAAGAGAGAAAATCTTAACTCAGAGGGAACGAGGTACCTGCTCAAATAGTCTCCATCGGCCATCGAGACAGTCGGAAACTGCAGCATCTAAGTCATTTAGGGTAGATATATCATGTCTTATCGACAGCATTATTCGCCAGACATATTGTGAGTGGGTGGGGATGGAACGCACATTAGGCTCCGACACCACCAGTGCGGCTGGCACGACGCTGCTGGCACGACGCTGCAGACGACCACCGCTGCGCAGACCACGACGAGTTCGTCTGGCACGACAACCACGAGCACGGTCGCGCAGTATGGGCAGTGTGACGGGATTGGGTATCCCTTTGGCTGGTGACGTCCGACGAGAGTTGAACCGTGCGCGAACACCAGAACAAAAATACGCGTATGGTCATGGAGCCTTGATCCCATTGATTCTATTGGCTGGCTCTTATCGATAACCGTAAGACTAAATCCACCAGCTGAAGGGATAATGGGGATACGGGATTGAGTAAATCCCTTTTTCTTCTGGATTTTGGATGTGCCGTGGAGGTGGATGTTGGTTAACGCGTCCTTTTAGTGCGTCTCTGGATATGTGTACGAAAGTCAACGACTACTACTCCTAGCACTTGTAGGCAGCCTACCTAAAGTGGGGAGTGGGAGGATGGAGAAAAATGCGGGTTTGGATTTAAAGCATTTCGTAAGGTGGGCTGGGAGTTCTCTGTACATACCACCTAGCCTATATTCCAGTTTATCCCCCCCACGTCATGTAGGCTGGGATTTATCTTATAAATCAGACCCTTGGTGGACCGTTGGTACGTGCACTACGCGCACGTGCGGGCACAGACCTGCGGAGGATAAATTATCCTATCCGGTCGGGCGGATAATAATCCTATCCAAGGATAGCTCGGATATCGGATAATATCCGGATAATATCTAGATATCCGCAAAATTTTAACTACAAAACTAAACCTTTACCCCCTATCGTACGACGCTATAAATATGGCTAGTACTAGTGAAATTTACCCTGAAAACTTTAATGATAATAATTCCTTTAAAGTCGATACACTTTCTACCCTTTTAAGCGGCGTTAAGACTAAAGCTGATACTAGTTTAATCCCAACTACTTATATAACACAGATCTCAAGACAAGTCTCCTTAATTTATAAACACACTTATACAGCAACAAAGGAAGAAAAGGCTCATATAAAGAAATGCTACTTTTATAAATACTGTCCTCCTTAAAACCCAAAAGGACACTATTCCTTAACCGTTGGATTATAAGGCCATCTTAAAAAATATAATATTAAATAGGATCTAGTAGAGAATTAGGAGCATACAACAGTAAAAGATTAGGGGGAGAGATCTCTTTTAGAACTATATCAAAAGCTTTTAGCAAGAGAAGAAGTTCAAGGTCTTAAGGGTGAGGTTCTAAAGCATATAGTATATTAAAATACTATAAAGCAAGCACTTCTAGATCTAATTATCGTACGACGGCTTCCCTTCTTATATATAAAATGGCCAGAGTTTTATGCTTTTATAAAAGTATTAAATCAAGAAGCACCCTTAATTATCCCTATACACCACTTAACGATTATAGCCTGGATTCTTTAACACTTTACTAAGAGTTAAGATATTATACAAAAAGTACTTCAATCTGCAAAAACAAATATTCACCTTGCTATAGATATCTGGACCTCTCTAAGCCATTCCCTTTTTCTTAGAATCTGTGCTAGCTTTGTCAATATCCAGGATAAATACCGGAACCCCTTAATTGCCCTTCGTACGGTATCTAGTTAGAGTAGTATAGATCAATAGGAGGCGCTTCATCCGGTTCTTATTAAGTATGGCATTAAAACAAAGATTAGAGCTCTTATCAGCAATAATGCTGGATTAAACGATATTCTCTGTTATACAATTGGCCAATGGCTTAGCCTTAAGTATAAAATCAACTGGATTACAACGCATCAAAGAATTCGCTGTTAGGGGTATATTATTAATCTTATCGTTTAAGCCTTTCTATTCAGTTCAAAAAAGGATAAGAAGCTTATAAACTTGTATAATAAAGAGGATGAGGAACAGGACAAAGAAAAAGAGAAAGAAAAAGAAGAAGTCGTATAACAAGTACTACCGCTAGTTAAAAGAAAGAAAAAGAAGGATAAAGAATTAGAGCTAGTATTAGACAAAAAGCGTAAAAGAGGTAAAAATATTTAAAATATTATGGGGCTAATGGGAAAGCTTTATAACTATATCGTTTATATCCGCAGCTCAGCTAACTATACGACATGGTTTATTAAACGTGCTAATAAAATGGTTCCTCTTAATAATCGTACGAGATGGAATAGCTAGTTTCTTATACTATATATAGCTCTAGAGGATAAAGTAAAGGCTAGGCTTTAACTCTATGTAGAGCACTATAAGGATAACTTAAAAGATAATATCCTCTCAATAAGCGAATAGATATATCTTTATACAATTCATAATTTCCTTTAGTCTTTCTATAAAGCAACTCTATTTCTTTAAGGAGATTATACGACACTGGAAAGGGTTCTAGAATTAGTTAATATTCTTAAGGATATAATATAGACCGTATTAGTATATTATATAATACTCTTAATATTTCTTTAGCTAACTTTCTTATAGGTAACAGCTACTAAGGCTAAGAATAAGTTTATAACTCCTTAACTCCAACGTGCTAAGGAAAAGCTTATAAAGTACGTTAAGAAGCTAGATGATTCTCCCTACTATTTTACGGCACGAGTTCTTAACCTAGAGTGTCATACGGCTTTCTTAAAAGATTAGAACGATTGTATCACCATTAAAGAAGAAAAAAAGCTTTTTAGTATATAAAAGCTCTGGGAGAGATTCTATGAGAAAGCAATACTTTTAGGTTTAACTGTATTATACGCAACTAAGAAAACTTAAAAGTCGCCTTTAGAGTCTAAAGAAAACCTCTCTGCCTTCTATAAGGCTCATCTTTAGCATTATTTAAAATATACTCGTCCGCAGAGTCTAGATAAGTTTAATAGCTATATTAACGAGAATCCAATTCCGCTTAATAGTTATACAATAGCTATTTAATGGTGGAACCAGCCTCTTTAGTATATAAGATTTCCACGACTTTTATAGCTTGCAATTAAAGTTCTCTTAATACCTAGAATGAGCGATAAGCCAGAGAGAGTATTTTTAGATTCTCAACGTCGCGTTCCATGGGATTGTACGAGTACTACTCTACAAATACTTAAAGCATTAGAATGCGCAAAGGACTAGACAGCTTATAAGATTCTAAGTATTCTCTTATAGTCGTACAAGGGAAAGTATATAAGGGGTATATTGTACAACACTAAAGGGGGGAAGGGGGGTATATAAATAAAATAATTTTAGGCAAAAGGTAACCACTAAAGGCGCGTAGGTGGCGTAGGTAAATATATGCTAACTTTAAACTTAATAGATTATGAGTTTAAATCCCACTAACGTTGTTCTTTATTAGGAATTAGGAAATACAATTATCTGGTATACTTCCCGTCCTACCATATAAGAGATTCTCCGGCAATATTGCTATACTGTAAGTAAACTCTCCTCTCCGTATAATATACCTATATAACTAACTACTCTTAGGATAAGCAGGAGAGGGTAGAAGCTTTACCAGCGATTAATATGGAGGCTTGGGTAGGGGGTGTATTGGAGAGGTAGGTGCGGATAGGGAGGCCCTTATATATAAATGCAATTCTAATTCAGAGCTATAGGTCTCTAAATACAACTGTAGGTAACCTATATTACTTGTACGAGGTAGAGAGCTAATTAATACTAGCCTTATAAGGCTTATACGGCGACTCTACGTCGTCCAGTAGGCCCTTACCCCTTTACTAAATATCGGAGTCTCCTAGGGTTCTATAGTAGGTGCTATGGAAATTGCAAGTGGCGGGATTATGGGGCTTAATATTCATTGTACGATATAAATTCTCAGCCTATAGTGGTGGCAGCGGGAGCACTGGAGGGTAAGGATCGGATTGTGGAGCTAGAGGATAATGAGGAGTAGATAAAAGTTACTAAATTTAAACTGCTGGGTCTCCTCTCTTTTTTCCTATTTTTATTTTATTTTATAGTATTTTATATAAAGAGAAGTATAAATAAAAAGGTAGAAAGGAGATATCTAATTAGTAGGAAAGCTAAAGGTATTTGCTAAGGCTCTGCATAAAGCTCTGCACGAAGCTCTGCATACGGAGGCTCTGTATAACGGCTCTGCGTACGACGGTTCTGCGTACAACGGCTCTACTACGGAGGCTCTATATAAAAGCTTTGTGCAGAGCTTTGTGTAGAGCTTCGTGCAGAGCTTTATGTAGAGCTTCGTGCAGAGCTTTATGTAGAGCTTCGTGCAGAGCTTTATATAGAGCTTCGTGCAGAGCTTCGTGCAGGGCTTCGTGTAGAGCTTCGTGTAGAGCTTCGTGCAGAGCTTTATGCGGAGCCTCCGCAGAGCTTCGCGCAGAGCCTCCGTACGCAGAGCTTGGTGCAGCGCTTGGTGCAGAGTCTCCGTACGCAGAGCTTCGTGCAGAGCCTCCGCAGAGCTTCGTGCAGAGCCTCCGCAGAGCTTCGTGCAGAGCCTCCGCAGAGCTTCGTGCAGAGCTTCGTGCAGAGCTTTTGCTGGTAGAGCTCCGTGCAGGGCCTTATTCCGCGGAGCTCTTATAAGCTTTATATCTGTATAACATTACTTATCCTTAGGATATTTAGATAAAAGTGGTACCATTTTAAAGCGCTTTATAAGCTCTATAAATATATACTAATAGAA
>Ga0307507_10004849_pt1 | contig 23111 bp, 5 predicted proteins | sample 7_EM_MG_FD_207223 | JGI IMG/M metagenome (GOLD analysis project Ga0307507, IMG submission 207223) | Populus trichocarpa ectomycorrhiza microbial communities from riparian zone in the Pacific Northwest, United States - 7_EM | ecosystem: Host-associated > Plants > Roots > Unclassified | place...
CACGCCTAAACAAACTATGGAGGGACCCTAGGGTGCCCTATAGGAGAAGGAACTAACAACCCTAAAGTAGGGAAGATATATTAGGAAAACAGGTAGAGAAAGTAGAAGAAGAATAGTGCGGCATTAGGGCCCAGGCCTATATAGAGGAGAAAGGGAGACGCGTAAAAGGCCAGTAAAGACAATAGTAAGGGAGAGAAAGGAGCCAAAGTAAAGCATAAAAGAATACTAGAAAACTATCTACCGCAATATAATACTGGTTGGACCGTCGCTGGAGAGACATATAGGAGTTAAATATATAGAGGCAGACTTAGGCAAGAGGAACCTAAGCCGTAGCATAGTTAATGCTATGGGGGGTAAATACCTAAGGGCTCTAAGAGGGCCTAATAAAGGCAGAAAATATAATAGTAACACTCCTAAGGACAGGAATAATAGGACTAAAAGATTAGCTTTACTAGGTAGGTGTCCTAGTAGGTAGCTTAAGGTACAAATATAGCTGGCCAAGATAGACACCAAAACACGTAATACTGTTATGCCCCTTACACACCAGCTAAGAAGCAATACTTTTAGTAGCTGGCACAGAAAACTATAATACACTGCTCTCAATATAGAAAGGCCTTAAGGCGGCTACCTGGTAGCTTATTAGCCAAAATATACTAGACCAGTTCTGGGTTGCAAGGGAAATAGTAATAGAAGGCAAAGGGGCGACTAATAGGCGCCCCCTAATAACTCTACAGGAGTAGAGTAAAGTTTGTGATACTAGCGCGTCCGTAGACTTGTTACGGCAGCAGTGGTTCCCAAGGAGGTTAAAAAGTAAGGTAGTAGAGTACCACTAGTAACTTATAGGTAACTTGTAAGCAAGTCCCAAAAAGGTAGGGAGATGGATCACGGGGTTTTCTCAAATAGAGTTTTCTCCCTATATATATATAAGGAGTAGTCCGCGTGGGCCTAACAGGGATCCGAATTAGACGTTAAGCAATGAATAATAATAATTATTATTATTAAGCTCTAAACGCAATTATAATTTAAAACCAATATCCAATTTCTTTAATTTAAGAGACGCTTAACTATTTAGTAAAGGTATAGTACTTTATAAAGCTTAATATAGTTGCCGCCTTTAATAAAATCCGTATATATAAAGGAGATAAGAAGTATATAGCTTTTTATATATAATAGGGACTCTTTAAATACCTAGTAATACTATTTAGCATAAAGAGCGGTCCTAGTATATTTTAGCAATACGTTAATAATACGCTTTGTAAATTCCTTAATGTATTTATTACCGCGTATATTAATAATATCTTAATTTACTTGTCCTTGCTTTCTAAACATTAGAAATATATTAGAATGGTCCTTAAACGCTTATAAGACGCAGGCTTATAATGCAATATTAAGAAATGCAAGTTCTACGCGTCTAAGGTTATATACTTAGGCTTAATTATATCCCATAATGGAATTAAAATGGACTCTAAGAAAGTTGCTATAATTATAAACTAGGAAAGCCCTAGCAATGTATAAGATATTTAAAGATTTTTAGGATTTGTAAATTTCTATTATTAATTTCTTAACTACTTTTTAGAAATTGCCTAGCTATTAGTAAACCTAACAAGAAAGAATATAAAATTTAAATAGACCGCTAGATATAAACAAGCTTTTAATAATTTAAAATACCGCTTTATAACTACTCTAATTCTTACTTACTTTAACCCTAACCTTAAATATACTGTTAAAACTAACTTATCTAATTATGCGCTAGGGGGAGTGTTATTGCAATATAATAAGAATAGCAAACTATGTCTAGTAGCATTTCTCTCCCAAAAACTCGCCCCTGCTAAATTAAACTATAAGATATACAATAAGGAACTACTTGTAGTTATTAGATGTTTTAAACAATAGCGTCCTAAGCTTAAAGAATTATTGTTCCTAATATGTGTGTTAACAGACTATAAGAACCTGTAGTACTTTATAACTATAAAACAATTAACGCAGCGCTAAATTTATTAGGCCAAATACCTCTTATAATTTAACTTTAAGATTACGTATTAACCAGGCAAACTTAATTAAAAGCCTAATACATTAATATAATAATCATAGGACTTACCTGCAAATGCTTTAAACAAACAGATTATAAATTAATTATAGATCTTACTGCCTCCTAAACATTTTAAAAAACTACATCCTATATTTCTAGATACGGAACTTAATAAAAATAAATTAGAAGTTAATAAATGGGAAATAGAAATTAATAAGCTAATAGAATACAAATACAAAAATAATATATAGATAGTAGGTGTAATAAAGGCAATCTAAACTGGAAAATGATAGCATAAGGATATTATACTTACTAAATGCGAAAATTAAAATAATCGATTGTACTATTAATAGAAGATAGTAGTTCCGAATTCCAAACCCTTATAATTTAAGATACTTAAATTTATACACGACTTCCCTATAGTAGGGCATCCTAGCCGTACAAAGACTTATAAAATTGTTTAACAAGTATACTACTGGCCTATAATGCATAACTATATATAAAATACGTTTAAGTATATAGGATGTGCGTGCGTAGAAAGACCTCTTATATAAAAAAGTAAGGAGTATTTTAACCGCTACTAATTCCAACATAAAGATGGCGCGACATTTTAATTAACTTTATAGTTAATTTGCCTAACAGTAATAGGTTTATAAATGTTATAGTAGTTATTAACCGCCTTATAAAAATGCAATATATAATTCCTATGGACTTAATTAATGCAATATTAGTAGCTAAATATTTCGTTAAGTACGTCTTTAAGCTATATGGACTTCCTAACTTAATAATATCTAACTATAGAAGCCAGTTTATTTTAGACTTCTGGCAAGCTCTATGCAAATAATTAAGCATTTAAATATAACTCTTAACTGCATTTTATCTAGAGATAGATGGTTAAACTAAAATTATAAACGTAATTATGGAACAATACCTATAAATATACTGCTCCTACCTATAAGACAACTGGGGAAAATAGCTGCCTTTAGCTAAGTTTACTGCAAACAATATAATAAACGTATTAATAGGCGTAATACTATTTTACGCAACCTACGGACAAGACCCTTAACTTAGATTTAAACCATAACCTAATATTAACATAATAGGACCCATAATTAAACGGATCTAGTTAATTAATGTATATAACTTCGCCAATTAAATAAAGCAGTTAACGGAACTATTACGAAGTAAATTAATATATGCTTAAACGTTATAGGAATAGCATATAAATAAAGGACGAGCTCCCGCATAGGACTTTAAGGAAGGTAATATGGCCTACTTAAATATATAAAACCTAAAGACTTAATTGCCTTTAAAGAAACTTAATTGGAAGTTTATGGGCCTATACTAAATTAAGAAGAAACCATGCCTATATGCCTATAAGCTTAAACTACTAACTAAAATAAAAATACACCCGATGTTTTATATAAGCTTATTGCAACCTTTAAAAGATAATCCTATAACTTATAAAGTGCCGCCGCTACCTCCCGTAATTATTAACAACGGTAACGGTTCTTACTTTATTAACTCAATTAATAATATATAATAGAAAATATAATCTAAATAATTTAAACTTCTTGTTAAGTGGAAAGGATATAAAACACAAACCTGGGAAACCTATAATTAGATTAAGGCTGACGCGCCTTCCTTAGTAAAAGAATTCTATAAAGACCATCCTTTGCGGCCTGCTTTAGCTGGATGGATATAATATAAAGGCAAACGACTGCTACCTGATACGAAGACACAAAACACAATAGCAGGAAACTTAAAATTGAAAAGAACTTAAACTATATCATGACACTCGTAAGGCAATAAGTTATAAATTGTTTTAGACCTTTGGCTAAAGGGGGGGGTACTGTAATGGGACTAGCCCAGTTATAGTAGGAATGTCTTGGTGAAAGACTTAACAGATAAATTCTAACGCTTTAATTAAATTCTGCCAAATTCTGTAAAGTTGATTAAATTCCGCCAAATTCTATCAACTCGATTAAATTCCACCAAATTCTACTGATGTAATGGAATTTGGTCGAAACCTATTGAAATCCGCGTGGGCTTGTGCCTACGCGTCTGCTGCCAAGACCTCGAATATTTAGTCACAAGTTTCCTATGTTCCTTTCTCTTCTTTACGCAACGTCTTGTACTTAGCAAGAGCTATATACCCTTAGATTTAGATAGAATTTATATTGTTCCTTCGAATCTTCCCTAAAGCCTCTTCGCGCCCTTACAAAAAGGGGCGTTAGTAATAATATTAAAGAATCTAGAGAAACAGGCTATAGACTAGAGGGAAATAATATAGGTATTAGTACTAGCAAATAATATAGTAATATTTAGGTTAACGCGGGCTACTTTATAGCGTACACAGAAGAAATCTCAGTAAAAGATATAGCTAGAATCTATATTAAAGAAGTGTTTATAAGACGTAGAGCACTAATAAAGATTATATTAGACAGAGATTTAAGGTTTATAGCAATATTCTAGGAGGTATTCTTAGCTAAATAAGGGGGTTAAGTGGTAATGTTAATAGCGTATTACCTATAGATAGACGGTTAAATGGAGAGACTAAACTAAACGTTAGAATAGTATTTAAGGCACTATATTAACTATACATAAAATAATTAGGTATTGTTACTACTAGTTACGCAGTTTATATATAATATAACACTATAAGAAGGGATAGGCATATTACCTTTTAAGGCAAATTATGGGTATAAGCTAAGAACATCGCTGTTACTATAGCAAGTAAAGAAAATAAGTAGCACAGCTAAATAAAGAATGGAGAACCTAATAAACCTTTATACATATCTTAAGGAAACAGCTAAACTAGTACAAGAAAGAATAAAAAAGTACTATAATATTAAGAGATCTAAGGGACCAGATCTTAAAGAGGGAGATAAAGCGTGGCTACTATATAAAAAATTTAAGAGTTAACAACTAAGTAAAAAGTTAGACTATATTAAGTTAGGACTATTTATAGTTAAAGTAAAGATCTTAAAAGTTATATACAGACTTAATTTACTAGAGAAAATAAAGATCTACCCTATATAGTATATTGCAATACTAGAACTAGCACATAGGAGCGTTAAGCTATTAGTTTATAAGGTAGATATATATAGAGGACAAAAAGAAGACAAATAGGAAGTTTTAAAAATTATTAGTTATAAAGACGTTAATAACAAAATATAATATAAGGTTAAGTGGATAGGCTATAATAAGACTACCTAGGAGCTACTAGATAACTTAAAAAACGCTATAAGAAAGGTATAAGAGTATTAAATAAAAAAGGATTAAGCAGTATTAATAAAGAAGAATTACTAAAGAATAAATTACCTAAGAGGGACCTAAGAGGAGCACCTGCTAAGGTATTTAGAGTTATTTCCCTCTCTGTTAAAGAAAAATTTGTTCTTTTATTACCAAGTTCCTATAAACCTTATTCTACAAGTTTCCACTCCTTAAAATGCACCTTCTTGCATACCTTCTTAAAACGGATTAACTAAGCGGATATAGCCAAATAAGAGTCCAAAGCACATTGTTAAGCATTAGCGGCCTTTTATTTAGCGTTATAAGAACAGTAGAGTTTAGTTAACGCTACTAACAGTTTATTATTAAGCTTTACAGTAGTAGAATAAACCTAGGACCCTAGCGGCAATTAATAAGGGTACTTAAAAACTGTTAAGAGTAGTAGGATATATATACTTAGTGTTAGAAATAGAGTAAACGTTATAGGACAACTAAACGTTTACTTTAGTACACTTTAAATAAGAAGAGGGTTGCTAAGATAAAGGACTTGCCAATATAATATAAACTAACCCCTCTTTTATATAATAAGAATATAAAGACGGTATTATTTTACTAAGAGATAATATTGCAGCAACGGTATAAGACTGGCGAGCTGTAGAAGAAGAAGAAGAAGAAGCTTTAGGTATAATAAGTAAAGATATTAACTAAATTAATTAAACGGATATTATACCTCTAGTAGACAACTTAGAGATATTAGGAATCTTTAAGGATAAAGATAGAGAGGAGGGAGATAGTGTTATAGACGCTTTAAGTATAATGCTATAACTACTTAGAGAAGAGTTAGAGAAAGCTAGTTAGTTAATAAGGGCACGGTCTAGGATAAAACTAGTAGAGCTATGTGATGGAGAATAGTAAGCAAGGTTATACAATGTGATCTATATAATCTATAATAGAGTAGATAAAGCAATAACTTTCTTAGGCATATGGACGTGTATTTAAAGGACCACAGTCCCTACCTAGATAGTTCCTTTCCCTATAGTAAGTCTTAGAGTATAATTAGAGTTAATCTGTTAGGCAACTACTCTACTAGTTATTATTACATTATTGACTTCTTGTTTACCTATATACCTAGTCCATTAGCGAGTCTACTATGGTGTTTCCCATAAGGCTTTATTATACTTAAGCAATTATATAGACGCCTTATTAAACAGATTATAAGCCGTGGTATTAACTATATTAATAAGTATAAATTCCTACTACTGTATAGATAGGCTAGGCAGACAGTACTATATTAAAATAATATATAGGCAGGATTTATAGCTACTAGCCTTATTCTATACAGCCCTAATCGCGTACTATTGCAGCTGTATACTAAATATTAGATACTATTACCTAAATGCCGTTTACTATTAAATATATCTTAGACAGCCGAAACGCTTTATAATATTACTAAGCTATAGAAGCAGATAGTTTTACTAAAGCGCTATCTTAAGCAGCGTATATATAGCCCACTAAGTCTAATAGAATAAGCTCTTAGCCAGCTTGTTAAGGGGTGCGAAATGGCAATGTTAAGCGCTATACTGCTTGCTAGCGAAAATAATAAGCTACGAATAGAAAACCAGCGCTAGAAAAGGAAGAGGGCACAGCCGCGCACGTATATAGCTAGGGGGGGTGTTCTATTAGGAGCAGAAGGGCTATCTCGTATACAAGCTACGGAGGCTCCAGTAGAGGCAGCGGCCGAACGACCGCAACGAGCACCACGTAAGTGCAGTATACGCGCATTGATAGAATATAATGCACGTACGTGCCCTAGACGTCAAACTAGTGGATAGCAGATAGCTGCACTTAATACAATTATTTGTGGTTAAGTAATTTATAATATTTATTTTTAGTAGCGGGGTAGGTAACCCAGAAGCCCGCATAACCTATAGGCCCGTAGACTACGTTAATTATAAGCTGCTTACATAACAGATTAATCAGCTTATATTATTATTATCTAGTATTATCTTATTCCCAGACCTTCTTGCTAAGGCTTACCTTGCCTAACGGTTTTGGTAAGACCTTTATAAGAAGGTCTAGTATATGGTTTGGATTTTTATTAGTCCCGTATAGAGTAATTAGCCCTATATATACCTACTTTAAGCTAAATTATCTTAACTTCTATAGCTCCCTAAGCTATTCCTAATAGCTAGAATTACTAAATTAAATCTAGTGAAGAAGACTACGTTACCTAATTTACCTAATTCTAATTTGTTATCTCGTTGTCACGCCTAACGCCCCTAAGTCGTAGCAGCTGTACCTCTTCTATAACTACCACCGCCCTCTTTCTACCGCAGCTAGAGTACCTAAACCGACGAGCTAGCTTTAAATAATAATTAAAGACTATAAGTCTTTATTTAGAACGCAAAAGAGTTAATTAATATTAGAATAGCTATATAAGTACCGCTAGAGCTTTATAACTTTTATTAAGTATTATATAACTACTTCTAGCTCTTTTAATTATAATACGCTAAAGCGACGTATAAATAGGCTATAGAAGGCAATATATAAAGAGCTAAAAGTTAAGGAACGGCTTATAGTATATAGTAATCGCTAGCTAGAAAGGCTCTATTAAAAACCTCTATATAAGTAGATAGAGTAAGAGTTAGAGGATTTTATACGCCTAAGAGAAGAGAATAGAGTTATTATTCCTAGTAGGCTTAGATAATTTAACCCTAAAGAACTTGTTAAAAAGCTTGAGCTTAATATAATTACTACTAACATATAGCGCCTTACTCTAACACTATAGAGCTTCCTTATAGCTTTAGTTTAGTAAAGGCTATATACTAATTCTTGCGATATTACGCCTTACTATAATAAGCTTTTTATAGTATATATAATCCTAGCGAATATACAAGCCTCTTAAGCTAGCTTCTAGTTCTATGCTACTTTAGGGGTTTATTTATATAATATAGGCGTTAAGCAAAGGTATATTACACTTCTTTATAAGTTAAAAGCTATAATATTATATACTAGCCTTACTAAAATACGAAAGGAGCTAAAGGAAGTTAGTAGGGTATATACTTCTATACTTAAGGGCTTAGATAAGGCGCCTTCGTTACTGCGGACGGAGAGTATAATTAAGGTATCTTAGCTATAGATCGCGTACTTAAGGTACCTTAGTTATTACTAGTATAATAAATAGTAACTTTCTTATAGCGTATAATTAAGGTAATTATTTTAAAGAACCGGAAGCAGCTAATAGTTATATATAATGACTTTAACTAGAATAAAAGGGTTTAATATAAAACTATATTAAATACTAATAAGCGCCTCTCTACTACTTCTAAGCTTATACTTAACCCTAAGTTTCCGTATAACGGTCTTTGTACTTCTATATTTAAACCTATAAAATAGCTTACTTATAACGCGATCTTTAATTATTTTAGTAACTAGGCAGATAGCTATACGGAATAATACTAGTTATTTTGTTGTTAAGGAAACTGTATTAGGAAATAGAGGCTTCCTTTACGGGTAAGGCGCTCTCGCTTATTAACCCCGGCTAAGCTAAGACTGCCCCTTAACCTTAACTATAAAAAGCCATTTCTCTTACTGCTTTTCCTCTTATTCTCTATCTTTCCTTTTTCCCAATGCTTCACCTCCTCCTCTTCTTACTACTAGTCCCTAGTATAGTCGCATTAAGATACTTCTGCCGTCCCCTTAGCGCTTATACATATATAAGTCTAGCCCGCTTATTCCTTTATTCCCCTATATCTTAGACTAATAATTAATATAGTAAATAAAAGCTGCAACGCCATTAATATACCTACTTAGACTACTTCTATTAAACAACCTATCTATAGCTAAGTTTATCTCTTTAACGCCTATAGCCTAGTTAGCCCCTTCCTAGCTAGGCTAGCAGCTCTATAGTATCTATAAAGAAATGGGGCTAAGACCCCCTTCGCTATCTATACGTATATATTAGCTAATATCTATTATCTTATACTATTTAAGACGTAGATAATACCTTAATATAGTAAACCTAAAAGATTAATGGCTCTTATTAGAGCTAGTAGTCCTAGATTTAAAAAAAAACGCGGCGCTTTAGAGTCTAGCAAATTAGTTAAGAAGTCGTTAATATTAGCCTACTCTCTATTATATTCAGGGGGGCCAGCTTTACTAAGATTAGGCTCTATTATTTTAGGCTTCGCCTTAGGCTCGGCCTTAGATTTCGTCTTAGGCTTAAGCGTTAGAGGAATATAAAAAATATTTTTTATAGGAGTAAGTAAAGGGGTAAGTAAAAGAGTGCTAAAAGAGGAGGCTATCTTAGTGCTAAAATTTGCTGGCTTTTCCGGTTATAAGGATAGGAGTGTCACGAAGTAAGCATAAGCGGTAATAATATATAACGAAGTAGATATTAATAAGCTATGTATATAAACTGCGTAATAAAGTTAAAACGTTGCGTAAGGGGAAAAGGTAAGGAAATGGGAAGAAAGGGTATATATTGTAAATTTAGTTGCTTAGTTAATACGTATATAGAGCAGAATAGGATTTAAGTAGCGGTCCTAGCAGAACTTGGCAGGATTTAGTAGACTTAGTAAAATATGGCAGAATGCGGCAGATGGCCATTAGATTGCTATTAGATTGCCGTTTCGCGGTTAGTCTCTTCTTACTATATTAGTAGAAATAGGTAGACGTGTATAAGATGTTATAAAGGTGTCCCATAATAGTACCCCTCCTTTAAACTTAAGCTTCTACAAGATAAGGCTGTAGTAGTTCTAGGTAGAGTTTATAAAAATCTTCTGCGGCTTGTATAAGTTCTATAGAGTTAACAGGTTTCCATATAGGTTTAGTAAAGCCTCTCTATTTTATAAGGTACATATATTTACGTTTCCGTTTATTATACTTAATATTATTAACTCTTTTAATAAGGTACTTATCTTTACTATCCACTTTAACTGGTAGGGGAGGGTCCTAAATCTATCTAGGCAGGGTATCTAATATAGGGGCAGTAGGGTGGAGGACTAATATATAGAATATATGGTGGATTTTAACCGTATTAGGGAGCTTTAGTTGGTAGGCATAAGAAGAGATAATATTTTTAACCTTATAAGGGCCGGCGTTCTTCTAATTAAGCTTTTTAGTAGGTTATTTTATATTTAGGTTTTTTATATCTAGCTAGATAAAGTTACTAATTTAATAGGCTAGTGCTAGGGTTTAATTCTTATTTGCTGCGGCTTTATAGACAGATTGGGCCTATGTTATTTTGTTAGTAAGAAACTCTTATAATTCTTCTATCTTCTTTATAAATTTGTTTACCCCTATAACTTATAAGACGTAATAAGCTAGGTAAGGAATATTACTAAAGGGTTTAAAACCTATTTATAGGTACTAGCTATAGTTAGCTAAAAATAGTGAGACCTTTATAGTTTCCGAGACGGAGTTATTTATAGTAAACTTAGCAAATGTAAGCTAGTCTATTTAGTTGTCCTGTAAATATAACGTATATATCTAAATATACTATTCTATTATAGCATTTACACATTCCGTTTAACTAACTGTTTCTAAATAGTATACTGTATATAATAGTGCTTTAATGTGGAGTTAAGTAGTTAATTTTTTCTAGAATATAGAGATAAACTGGCTACCTCTATTAGAGATAATCGTTTTAGGGAGTCTGTAGAGTTTCTATACATAGTCTAAAAATAGTTAGGCAATGGTAAACGCTAATATATTAGGGCAGGCAATTAAGTATTTTATCTTAAATAGTTAATCTATAACTACTATAATATTTATATAGCCTTTACTTACAGGGAGCTTAATAATAAAGTTAATTAAGATATTTTTCTATCTTCGGTCTGGAACAGGTAGTAGTTTTAGAAAGCTATTATATATCTTATGCAAAGCTTTAGCTTATTAGCAGGTATAGTAGCTAGAAACATACCTTCGTATTATATTATACATATTCAGCCAGTAATATTCTTATTAAAGCAATTCTAGGATTTTTTCTTAGCCTGGGTAACCAGCTACTAGTAGGTTATATACATATTTAAGGAGCTTAAGCTTAAGTTTATCGTAGTTAGGTATAACTAGGCAGTTCCTATAGTATAAGCGGTCTCTATAAGCTTTATATTTACTTAGAGAAATCTTCTTAAAGCGTCTAATACCACCTTAGATTAGCTTAAGCGTCTCTTAAATAAACTTATTATTTAGGTATTTATTAATTATTATCTATTTAATTGATCGGTTAGTTATTTTAAGGACGTGTATTATAATATCTTTAATGGGAGGGTTAAATAGCTTAGGGCGAAGCAGGGTTTAATTATAATAGGTACGCGCTTCTTTCTATGCTGGTATATCTTATAAATATTAGGTTAGGGTATTAGGTTTTTAACCTTAAACGCCTAGGCGGTATATAATTAAAAATTAGAAATAAGATAGATATTCTAACTAGCGGGCTTAATAATAACTTAGCTATTTTATAGTTGTAAAGTACTATAGATTCTTATAGTTGCTAAGGATCTTAATTAGAAATCCGGTGCCTTCTAGTTTAAATTACTATTATTTAAAATATCTAATAATGGCCAATAATTCCTTATTATAGATCTCATAGTTATATTTAGCTGGGCTTAGTCATTTTAAGAAGTATACTATAGGGTGTAGTACTCCTTTCTTATTATACTAAAATAGAATGCCTTTAGTAATATAGTTAAATAAATCAGCTTCTATAACACTCTTTTAGTTTAGGTTAAAGTATTAGAGTATAGGTGTGGTTGTAAATATAACTTTTAGATAGGTAAAGGCCTTTTTATATTCCTTAACGTACTGTGAGGGGACTTTGTAGACAGGGCGCTATAAGGACACGATTGTGGAACAGGATAGATTGGTGAGAGAGACGAATCCTTAAGGAGGTGAGGCCTTAGGGATCGTGGAGACTATATACTACGGGCACGTGCCTCCGGCACGTGACCGGCGACTATCTAAGGGGCGTCCAGAGGTTGTCCTAAGGGCAACCCAAGGTGTCCGCAATAATATCCCTTATATTGCCCCCCCCTCTTCTTGCGGTTGGCTCCTAATCGCCATTACCTTGCGGTAGGGAGATTATAAGGGCTCGTCCCAGAAGGGGTTTAGAGAGATATTAGGGAGATATTGGTATGCCGCTATATATTATCTATCTATCTAACCCCTACTTTAAACTCCTAAAAACCTTAATAAGGAAAAAATATAACTAGAGAAAAGATGTAAGGATTGCTAGGAGACCTATTAGAAGCCTACTAGAAATATGCTGGTAACTACCTGGGCTGACCTAAGGATTTTTATACAACTCTATTTCTAAGCCTTTATACTGGTCTGTAATCAATCGCGAGTATTATAGGCAATTTGGTGTTCCTAATATAGTTCCGTAGAACCTTTTAGTATAGGATTTAACATACGGAGCCTTGGCTTGCCGTCGTTTTTAACTTTTAAGATATTAATCTATAATCCTTTCTCGTTGGTCCTGTACTATATATTTAGTGTAGCTCTACTACCCAGCAAATAGGAGGGACACTTTACAATAGCGCCTCCAGCTATTATACGGTTGTTAAGAACGTTTATAACGTTGTTCTTTAATACCATAGTATTGTTTAGGTATAATTTAACCTATATATGTCTGTAATTAACGTCTTAATTACCTTCCCTGGCCGCGTAATTAGTTTTTCTTATAAGGAAGTAATGGCTGAATAGCGTATACGTGTGTTTCCTTCCTTCTGAATTGCGCTATTATAATGGAGTTATATCGGCAAGGTTGCGGCTATTTACCAAAAGGGTATTAGAAGGTAAAGTATAGAGACATCTTACTTACTGAGCTGCTTTTTTTCCTTAATACCTTACTTCCTATTATTAACCTTCGTCCAAATTTAGACGTATCTTTAATATATTATTAAGATTTTCTTTTTTTTCCATTATTAATTTAATATACCTTTTTATTCTCCTACTAACTGCTTTTCTAAGCCAATTCTATAGTGTATTTTGGCCCTGCTGCTGTATATAGAACCCCAACCTCCGCTGACCCGTAACTAGTACTGGTCCTACCTAAATGACTTTGTATATACGTCCTTAAAAGACCAGAAGTCTAATAAAAAGATTCTGGATGCTTATAATAAGACCTACTATATAAGGTCTAACACCTTTAGTCCTTATAATTAATATATACGTACTAAGAGCGGCAGTTACGTTAAGGTAAGCTTTCCTATCCTTAATAGGTTTCCATTACTAACTTTAGGCTTCCATATAGCCTAGGCCTAAGTGGCGACGATCCTTTAATGTCCTTAACTACTATATCGCCTAGGCTCTCTCTTATTCTAGCGCTAATGCTAAACGTCTAGGTTAAATTTAAGACTATACTATAGCTATCTACACCGCCTATAATTCCTAGCAAGCCAGCTAGTAACGCCTAATAAGGGAGCAAGATTGGTATACTGAGGATAGGGTAAAGGATGGGGGTGATAAGAAGAAGGTTGCCGTCTACCATAAAAAGGAGTTTGCGTATGCGGGTTAAGTTTCTAAAGAGTATAATATAATGCGGTATTAGGTAGATTACCCTTTAGGTACCTAGCAGATAGATAACTAACAGTTACCGTAGTAAGGTCTTAGTGGTTCCGGACTGTATTAGCTAGCCAACGTCTCTGTTTATTCTAGGCTTGAGCGTGTCTTTATTGATTATAAGCTGACACCTTAAGAGCTTTGTTAGTATTGGTTTAGACCTAATATTAGTGTTAAGCGTTTAAGAATCTCTACTCTATTTATACCTTATCGTCCTGCCCCTGTTTTTATGCCTACTTGTACACCTATAAAGGGATCTTATTCCCGTTAGCCATCCCTTAAAGGGCCGATGGATACTAATCCTGCTCCTAAGGATAAGGTATAGTGGCTTTTAATTTAGGTATTTAGGATTTATTCTTGTATATAGTAGCAATTAAGGATTTCGACTGGTGCTTAGGAAGGCCTTAGAAGGCTTTTAGGAAGGTATAGGAACACTGTTCCTAATATAGGCTAATAAATAGAAATGCAATTCTAGCAAAATACTCTATTAATTCTATACTATATACGTGAAGAGACTGAGGACCTATCCTGCCTTAGGCCGTAGCCCTAATTAATCCTTATAGTTTCCGGAGCCTGTCTGTTCTATATCTAATTTAACCTATTTCTTACTCTTTACGCGAGTCTTCTTTATAGGCTGCGATAACACCGTGGTATTAGAGCGCTTTCTATAATTTATAGATTGCGGACCTTAGTCCTAATATTCTTTTAGAATATCTTTATAATAATTAAGGTAATCCTCTGGTTCCTATATAGAGTCCTTAGCGGGCCAGCCTAGCCATTTAACTTTATATTAAAGCTTATTCTTGACGGACTTATGGCATAGTATAGCTTTAACCTTATACCGCTTGCCTACTACTTTAGGGTGTTTAATTGGGCCTAAACGGAAGTTCTTTTCTAGCGGCGGTCTATGCTATAGCTCTAGTAGATTTATATAAAATACTAGATATATACGGGCCATAAATGGGGGTAGCTAGAGATAGTAGGCTAGCTTACTAATTTATTCCTTAACTTAGAAGGGACCTAGGTATCTTATATTAAGCTTCTTTAATAGTTAACGGTTTTTAATATTTATTAAACGTAATAGAACCTCATCGCCTACTCCAAAATGCTTATTTTAATATTTACGGTTATACTAAAGTCCTTACTGCTCTTAGGCATCTTAAAGGCTCTGCTTTATATGCTTTTATTACTCCTCCTATTCCTAGAGGTATCCTTATACTCTCTAGTAGATGTCCTTAGACTTCCCAGTAGAATCCTATAATTAATTATACGGCCTTAGCTAGTAATTATTGGGTATATTATTAAATCCAAATAGTTAGACGCCGTAGGCAATCTAACTTAGTATATACTTATGCAATACGTGTTACTTTAAATTATAAGCGTACTCCGCGTATAGAAGTAATTTACACTAATTATCTTGCTAGTAGTTTAAATATATTCGTAAGTAAGACTCCAACCCCTAGTTCTAGCGTTCCGTTTGCCCGTCTATTTATAGATAGAAAGCTATACTATAACAATAGTCTATCTTTAAATAAAAGCATAGATCTGACTAGTACTAGCTTATAAAGACGCTGCCCCTATCGGTAATAATAGAGTATAGCTAGTATACTTTAAGAAAGCATTTCTCCTTAATTAGGTTAGTAAGCGCTTATACGTTAATTATCTTATTAATAGGAAGGTATTAGACGTACTTTAAAAACCTATTAATAAGTACTAGAACTAAATCGTATGTTTATCCTTACTTATCCTTTAATAGCGGAAGATCTGTAATAAAATCTATAGCGTAATGTTACTATAGTTTGCTAGTGGGAAACCCCGATTTAAGTAGACCCCATAGCTTATGCCTTTGGATTTTATATACTTAACACTTCTTATAGTGGCTGATATACTCCTTTGCTTCCTGCTTAAGTTTTGGCTAATAGTATTTACGTTAAAGTAATTTCACTATTTTAGCTTGACTATAGTAGCCGCCTAGAGGATTATCGTAATTCTTTATAAGAATTTTCTATCGTAGATTTGCTTCTTATGGCACCTAAACCTTGCTATTTCTACGTAGTAGGCCTATTAGGTCTAGTTCCCAATTTTAGTGCCTTTTAGCTTCCTTTCTATTACGTTTCCAGTCTACTTCCGCATTAAAGATGGTATAAAAGGCGTCCCCCCGTTACACCTTACAGATGAGATCCGTTAACCTTTTAGATGGTTTTTAGGTAAAAGCTGTTTTATCTTATACTGCTCTAAGTACACGACTAGATGGTACTATAGATCTTATAACTCTCCAATGCGCATACGTCAGAAAGGCCGCTATAAGGTTAAAGTCCTTTGGTCATTACCAGGCTCTAAGTTCTAATTACTCTTTGGCTTTGCTATTGGTTTAAGGGGATAGCTTAGTAATTAGTGGTGTATTACTAGGTTCTAAGAGTGTATTAAGGACGTCCTATCTAGGCATATTCGGACCCTTATCGGCAACGGACCGGGTACCAGCTAAAACGTTAGTAGAAACCAATAGGGCTTATACCGCCTAAGACTTAGTACGTAGAGCTGTGGGTACTTAAGCATCCTATACCTAGAGCTTATTCTATAATATAGGGAGTAAGATATCTATTATCTGTTTTCCTTCTCCCGTTTTAAAGCCTTTGGCATAGTCTAGCCGTTATAACAGTTTATTAGCAGGGTTGTTTTCCCCTAGCTTATATTTAATCTTAAAATTAAATCGCGTAAGCTCCTCTGCCTATCTGGCCTGTTAAGGTATAAGCTCCTTTATAGTTATAAAGTAGCGTAGATTGTGATAATCTAAGAGTATATGAGTGGTATGGCTTGCGTGCTCAAGGTAGTGACGCTACTATTTAAAGCAGTTAACTATAGCCAGCAGTTCCTTATTATAAGTATAATACCTAACTTTAGGTCCCTAGAATTTTCTACTATAGAATGCTACCGGTTTTTAGTAGAGCTGGGTAGCGTCTAGATGCCTATTAGGTTGCAGTAGGATGCTAATAAGGGCAAAATTTAATGCATTAGTAACCATTATTAGTGGCTAATCTAGGTTAAAATGCCGCAATAATAGAGCTTCTGTAAACTTTACGCGTAGTTCCTAAAAGGCTTCCTATACCTTTCTAGGCTATATCTATAGTTTATACTATTTGGTTAGTCCCTTTTTGGTTTTCTTTCTTCCCGCCTTTAAGCTTTTTGCTTCTTAGGCCGGGTCTTAGGAAGCTTTAGTAATATAGTTAGATAGGTATTGGGCAACGTCTAAGTAGTTATAGATAAAGCGTCTATAGAAATTAGCAAAGCCTAGAAATACTTAAATATCCTAGTAGCTCTCTGGCTCTAGCCACTCTTAAATCGTCTATACCCGTACTAGGTCTATAACTATACCTATAGGCGTTATAATATACCCCAGGAACTCGACCTGCTTAATATTAAAGACATACTTTAATGCCTTAATATAGAGGCCCTAATTATTTAAACGTTCCAGCACTTCGCGGACGTGTTGCTTGTGCTAATCCTTATCTTCTAAGTAGATTAAAATATTATCTAAATAGATAATATATATGCGGTTAACTAGTCCCCCTAAGGCTTTATAAATATATAATTAAAATATTATAGGCGTATTGGCTAGCCTAAAGGGCATTACTAGATACTTAAAGTGGCTATATTGGGTTTTAAAGGCGGTCTTCTACTTATCCCCTTCTTTAATATAGAGCCTATAATAGGCGTCTTATAGATCTAGCTTTATAAAAATCTTAGCCCTAAATAGTTAATCTAGCATTTTACTAACTAATAGTAGTGGGTAATAGTTCTTAATTATAATCTTATTAAGACTGTAATAGTCTATATATAGCCTTATAGTTCTATCTGGTTTTAGGATAAAGAGGATCAGTATACCTACCGGCGACTTACTAGGCCATATCCATCCCTTTTCTAGTAAGCCATTAAGGTACTTCTATAGGATCTTAAGCTCTTTATAAGAGAGGTTATAGATAGGAAGGTTCGGCAGTTATTTACCTTCTTCTAGATTAATTATATAATTGTATTCTAAGTTCCACTAAAGGACTTTTACTCACCTACCCGAAAATACCCTTAGTAAGTCCCTTAGGCCTACTAGGATATTTGATAAATTAGGGCCGCGTTTGTCCTCTATATTATCGTTAGGTAGGTCCCAGAGGTCCCTTAGGACACTTATAGGTAGCATCGCGCGTTATAGTAGTTGTTTATATATAGTTGCCACTGTATGTTAAACAGTTTCATACAATAGCTAGTGGAGGGTAGGGAACTCTTTAACATAGCGTTTAAGGTGTTATAGTATACTTTTTGCGTATTGCTTAAGCCAGAGTAACCTATAGCGGTAGAAGTATCTTATAAGATCTTTAAAATCACCGCCTCCCTATAGTGTCTCCACAACCTATTTAGTAGTTCCCCATAAGGTATCTATTACGGAAGGGTTATCGCCTATACTAGGCTCTATACCTATTTTGCTATAGAATAGGGGTTGGATCTAATACTCCTTTAGGTATAAAGCGTATACTATTTATCCTAGAGCTATATCTTCTAGGATATCTTTTAAGCTTATTAGTAAAATACGCCCTTCTAATTCTTTATCGTTCTACTATTTAAAGGCTCCTATCTTAAAGCGTATTTTAGGATCTGCTTCCACAAGCTAAGGGTATCTAAGAATAAGGTTATAGCCTACAAAGTTAGCTGCCTAGAAGGGTTACAGGCCAACCACCTTAGTGCGGTTATATATATTGGCCACTAACACTATAAGCTTATGGGCACTGTATGGTTTAATCTAATGCTTATCTAGGAACCCTATAGTTAGTTTTTACCACCTTAGCAATAGGATAAGCTTATGCTCTTTTACTAAATTATATTATATAAAATTAATTCCGGCGCCGCTGTTATATAGTACTTAGAACTAACATACCTCGCCTATAGGGGGTACTATTTCTAGCTTAATAGCAATACGGAGAGTTTCTCCTTCCGTATCTTGCCTTAGTTATAGCCAGAAGAGGTCCACAACTAGGGCTTTTCTTTTTTTAGATTATTAGTATGGTTATCGCCCTGCTTATTTTTCCAATTTGGTTTTCTTCTAGAGAAGTTTTCTTTTAACTTTTTAGAGTATTCCCGTAAGGGTGCTGGACGGGTATTAGGTTGGCCCTAAGAGTCTTTCCTATTGCTTAAGGTCCCTAACTTTAACCATTTTAGATTTCTCTTTAAGAACGGCTTCTTTAGAGCTTAGGTCTGCCCTATATTACTACTAAAGTACCCGCGATTTTAATTACCCCCCAGCTTCTTACTAGAAGAGGTCTAGTTCCTTACTATATCTTTAGCGTTTAGAACCACTCGTTTAAAATCCATATATATAGTGATCCGCAATAGGGCTCCCACGCGCTTTATTTTGTTACGAATTGCTAGCTTAATTCTAGCCTAGATAAATCCAATCTTCTCCTTCTTATAGATGCTACCATCCTCGTTTTTAAAGGGCTCTAGATCTATTAATTAAGCACGGGTTTCTATAAAGTTTATAAACTAGCAGAAATTGTAGCGGTTAAGCTGTATCCCATTCCAGAATAGCTTTATATTATTATATTATACAATATACAGATTTTAAGTCCATTTCTTTAGGAAGGTTTATAGCTGCGGCTATATAGTAATTTGCTCTTTATTAAGCTAATTAAGTATAATCTAGTTTAGGGATCAGTCTTTAATCTTACTAATAATCCATTAAGTACGCTCTTTAGTATTATCTTATATTATTAGCATTTTAAAGAAGTTATCTATTTCACAAACCTAATTGTCTAACTATTGGGCGTTAGGTCTATAGCGAAGTTCTAGACTACCGGAGGCCTTAGCTAGTTAGTCTATATCCTTTTTCTGTTTACTGCGTAGATACCTCTCTAAGTCTTTTACACCTTCTTAGGTAGGTACTGGGTAGCCCCTAGGAGGCCCTTAGCCTTAGCTAGGTTATAAAAGATTTTATCTAGCCTAGATTAAACTCTACTAGATCTAGACCTACCCCTAGAGGTTTCTAATATATTTATTAGTAGCACCTTCCTATATAACTTCTAAGAGCCTTACAGCAGCTTCCTAATATCCTTCTTAGAGAAAATTAGTATAGGGCTCTTAACTTTCCAACCTTAAACCTAGGAAAGCTCCAGCTATAGAGGTAGTATTAGTACTAATAGCTAATACGGGTTTCCCTGCAAGGCTTAAGTCTTAAGTTAGTAGTTAGGTTAGATTACCTAAAGGGGTAGGCCCGCTTAGCTTATAAGCAGTCTATATATCACCACTATGCTAATTATAGGCCGGTGGTCTTCTGGGAGGGTTCTGGTTAGGTCCCTAATTAGGCGCGTTAGTGTATTCCTCTAGCATTTCTAATTTAGGGGAAGATCTTGAGGTGGCTCTGGCGCTTAATCTTTTAATTGGCCTAAGTAGGGCCAAAGGGGTTCCGGTTGCTTTCTAGCAGTATTATAACCGTTATAAAGAGTATCTACGTTTTCCTTAGCATTGCCGGTAACCGTAGGTGTGCGAGAGTTTTTGAGCTCTTAGTGCATATAGGTGTTGGGACTTATTCGGCCATCTTGCCCAGAGGTTTATATTGTTATAATCTCTTACTATTAGAGGGACCTTCCTACCTTAGCGCGACGGCTTTCTATAAGGTCTTTATGGAGTTTCCGTTTAGATTGTTATGAGATTTTAAGGGAGGACGGTGGATATAAATAAAAGATATAAATAAATAATCTAGTCCTTAGAGCCAGCTACCCTTCCAAATAGAGTAGAAAGGATTTGAATATAAGGGGACTTTATAGATAGGGGGCTATAAGAACATGATTGTGGAATAGAATAGATTGGTAAGAGAGACAAATCCTTAAGGAGGTGAGGCCTTAGGGATTATAGAGACTATATACTACGGGCACGTGCCTCCGGCACGTGACCGGCGACTATTTAAGGGGCGTCCGGAGGTTGTCCTGAGGGCAACCTAAGGTGTCCGCAATAATATCCCTTACACGTACACTATAAGCGAGCGGCCCACCTTAAAACTTACTAAAAATTAGAAAAATCGCACCTTAATATCTTAACAACCACTTAATAATAAATCCTAATAATTGAGATTTAGACTTTCATATATACTCTACAGCTTCTATTAAAGTTGCATAGTAAATAGTTTAGTAGTTTTTAAGATATTAAAATTTAGGGGCTAAAATAAGGCCAAATTACTATATCTTAAAAACTACTAAACTATTTACTATGCAACTTTAATAGAAGCTGTAGAGTATATATAAAAGTCTAAATCTTAATTATTAGGATTTATTATTAAGTGGTTATTAAGATATTAAAATATGATTTTTCTGATTTTTGGTGAGTTTTAAGGCGATTAGTTCGCTTGTGCGGTTGGCGAGCCTATAAACTACGTTATATACTAAGATATTATTAATATAAGCGGTATAGAAAACGTCTAGGTAAGGTTATAGGGTATTATTTATAAAGTGCTAAAATTAACTTAGAGCATTTATAAGGCTAAACGGCGTTATTAAGTATTTAAATAGTCTATACCTAGTGCGGAATATAGTAAGCTATTTATCTCCTTTTATAATATAGAGACGGTTAAATATATAGATAAGGTTAAGTTTTATATAGTAGTAAGCCTTACTTAATTAGTTTAGTGTCTTTTAAATTAGTAGGAGCGTGTAACGGAACCTTATAGTAAGAACTACGGTAGGTCCTATTATTAGGCTGGGTATATAGATATAAACAGGTTAACAACGTAATAATAACTAGTAGAGTGGTTGCCTAATAGATTAACTCTAATTGTATTCTAAAATTTACTATAAGGAGAGAACTATCTACGGTAGGGACTAAGGTCCTTTAAATACACAACCGTACGCCTAAGAAATCCTCTCTTATACATAAGGTACGTGTGCTCTATCTACTCTATTACAGATTATATAGATCACACAGATTATATAGATCACATTACATAACCTCGGCTACTATTTCTCGTTATATGGTTCTACCGGATCTATTCTAGACTGTGCCTATATTAACTAACTAGCTTCTTCCAACTCTTCCCTAAGTAGTTGTAATATTATACTTAAGTTGTCCGTAATACTATCTCCCTCCTCTTTATCTTTATCCTTAAAGATTCCTAACATCTCTGAGTTATCTACTAGAGGTGTAATGTCCGTTTAATTAATCTGGTTGATATCTTTACTTATTATACCTAAAGCATCTTCTTCTTCTTCTATAGCTCGTTAGTCTTACACCGTTGCTATAATACTGTCTTTGGGTAAGATTATACCGTCTCCATGTTCTTATTGTGCGAAAGAGGGGTTAGTTTATGTTGCGCTGGCAAGTCCTTTGTCTTAACAACCGTCCTCTTATTTAGAGTGTACTAAAGTAAACGTTTAATTGTCCTGTAACGTTCGCTCTGTCTCTGACGCTAAGTGTGCACGTCCTATAACTCTTAGTAGTCTTTAAGTTCCCTAAGTAACTTGTTATAGGGTCTTATGTTTAATCTGCTGCTAAAAAGCTTAATAATAAACTCTTGGTTGCTCTAGCAGAGCTCTATTATTCTTATAACGCTAAATAAGAGGCCGCCGACGCTTAACAGTAAGTGCTTAACTCTTATCTAGCTGCTTCTGCTTAATTAATCCGCCTTAAGAAGGTTTGTAAGAAGGTTTGTTTTAAGGAGTGGAAACTTATTTAATAGGGTCTGTCTAAGCTTGGTAATTGTCGGAATAAGGTTCTGTGATACAGTGGACACCGTTGCTTGTAACTAATTGGGTTGACCACGTGAGCTAAGCGAGCTCAGGAGATCCATCAAATTCCACCTGTAGAAGTAGAAAGAGAACGAAAAGAAGAAATCGATTGAAACCAAAACCCCCCCTACCGTGGTTCCAACACTGATCAGTGCCGCACAGATCAGCAAGGTATAACGAAGAGAGGCACTGTCTGATTCTCTAGACCTCTTGTCAAAGGCTAAGAATTAAGGTATTGCTTGCTAAGCCCAAAGGCCAGTTTGTGAGGTTACTCGCGCTTCTGACCTGCGTCCATCACGCCTTCAGAACGATTAGTTTGTGGTTGTTTCCACGCTTCTAGTCCGACTGTCGAATCAACTGCGGAACCAAAAGATGGCTACCTCCGCGACAGATATCGAAAAATCTACCTCCGCGATGGATACTATAAAATGGAAGACCGGAATCGACGCGACCGCAACCGATATCAAGGAAGTCGAAGCATTCGTCGATTGGCGATTATCGATATACAAGGAGAATGGATGGAAGGGATT
>Ga0307507_10004850_pt1 | contig 23102 bp, 6 predicted proteins | sample 7_EM_MG_FD_207223 | JGI IMG/M metagenome (GOLD analysis project Ga0307507, IMG submission 207223) | Populus trichocarpa ectomycorrhiza microbial communities from riparian zone in the Pacific Northwest, United States - 7_EM | ecosystem: Host-associated > Plants > Roots > Unclassified | place...
TGTGGCAGACTGGTTGTAGTGGAATCGTTGGTTGCGGTGGCGACGCGTAGTGGTGACGCGTCCTTAGGGGGTATATAACTAGCGGCGCCCCTGCGACGACGGCAGAGACGAAAGGGAGGCGACGGCAATTTCCTTATCTATCTCTACTGATTTCAATCTCTGCTAGTAGAGAGTCTCTATATTAATCTGTTTCTTATATAGTTGTAATAAACAGGTTGCAACCCAGTGGTTATATACACTATATTGCATGCAATGTCCTTCTAATCTACATTATTCTTAGTAAGCTAGTAACATTAATTAAGCGCAAGGCCCTATGGGAGAGCTAGTGGATTATAAGGTAGATTAAGGACTAATAGATTATGGGGCAGATTAAGGACTAGGGACATTAATTACGTTAATTCTAATAGCGCCAATATCCATAGGCTCTAATCTACGGTAGTTGCTATTACTAAAAGGTTATACTATAGAAGAAGAAGATAATTAGCCAGCTAGCTATTAAACAATTTAAACAAAATTAGAATATTTTTTTAGCGGATTAAGCTGTTAATTAAGCCTGCTGTAGATGGTAGAGCTTAGCCCATTCCTAAATATTAATATCCTATTAATATCTAGCTAATCCTACCTATATGCCTTGTATAGAACGCGTTCGAATTTTAATATATAGGTTAGTACTAAATCGTTGCCTTAACGTAGGGACAGTAGCCTATCTTCTGCCTCTTAAACCTTATTTAGATTATTATATACCTATACCAGCTAATCTAGAATTATATTATAATTCTATATATTTAACTTTTCTGCCTATCCGAGCTGGGAGAGAATTATTGCCTATATACTATTATCAAGATTTAAGTATACATAGTAGAACTATACAATTAAATCGCTAATAGCCGCGTTATCAACTCGTAGCTTTGCCTTAATCGCTAGCAATTAGGTATTAAATTTATAGGATTATCCGTTAAACTTTATGGAATTAGGAAGGGAAGGTTTTAGACAGAAGGGAGTGGTTAAAAGAGAATATAAAAATTGGTTTTCTAATAATAGCTACGCGACCTAAGCCTGTAAGTCTGTAATAGCCTACTATATCGGATCCATATTAATAGAAAAAGATAATAAAAAAAAAGAAATATGAGCCTGGGTAACCTAAGAACTAAGAACCTAAGAGAAGCTATAGGGTGTCGCTTACACGCATATACGATCTTATATAGAAACCTAAGACCTAAGATACCACAGCCTGTAACTAGGGAGCTTAATATAATATAACGGCTTAAATAAATACCGCATAGCTTAAACAAATGCCTCTAAACCAAAGCTTAAACGAATGCAACATATGCTTAAATAAATGCTATATTATAAAGATATTAAGCTAAGGAGCAAGAGAAGGTAGTAAGGCCACGTCCATATACATATAACAAGTCCTAAGCGAACCCCTAACTAGGCGACGCGCCCTAGCACCGTCACACATAGTCCCCAGTTTATATTAGATTTTTAGAATAAATTCTACCATATTCTTAGGATTAAGATTAAGCTCTCTACTATATTCTACCCCTAAACTAACAGTTAAACTAAGATTATTTACTAGTATCTTAACTAGCAACTACGTCTCTTTATAGACTACTATTAGGACAACTAGTTGGAATTACTGCCTATAATAGGCTACGCACAGCTTATACTCCCCTATAATAGAATAGGGATATCCCCATTTAAACTACTCTATAGGTATACACTATAAACATCTTTTAATTAGGATAGGCCTACTAAACCCACTATAGCCTCCGAACGCCTTAGCTATAAAGAGGCCTAGGCATTTACTAAGAGAATATATAGAGCCTGGGAGACTACTTAAACAATTATAAGAAAGGTGTAAGAGAAGAAGGAGTCTAATATAAACTAATATTGTTATAAGGTAGACTTCTAAGTAGGAGATAAGGTATAGGTATTAACAAAGAATTAGAAAACCTAGAGGCCAAGCCGCAAGCTAAACTACTAAATGGCCGGCCTATATAAGACTCTTTAAAAGGTAGGACACTCTTTTAAGGTTAAGCTACCAGAATTAATAAAGATCCACCCCATCTTCTCTTTAGACCAGCTATAAAAGAATATAGATAATCTACTACCTAGATAGTATAATAACCCCCTATTACTAATTTAAATTGCAGAGGATAAAGAATAGGAAGTTAAAGAAATCCTAGTAGTAAAAAAGGTCCGTAATATCTTAAAATACCACATAAGCTAGGTAGGCCATAACGACGACCTAAAGTAGTACCCCGTATCTAATTTTAAGTACTCCCCTTATAAGCTATAGGACTTCCACCTACCCTACCCTAACCTCCCTAGACCACCATGTAAATTAAACAGCTGGATTAAATGCTAGAAAGAAGGGTTAGATAATTATAACAATTTAGATAACAATAGGGAGCTTAGATAACGCCTAAGGGCAGGCTTTTTAGGAGGGGGGGGGATATAATGGTGCTAGAGCGCGTTACCTGCCAAATTCTACAATATTCTGCTACCTAGTATACTATCTAGTACTATCTAGTACTGTTTCTTACTATTAGCTTACCTACTATTAGCTTATCTACTACTAGTGCCTTAGCGGCTTACGCTACTTATTTATTTATATAAGCCCTTGCGGCCACCTTTCCTTCTCCTCGGCTTAGTATCTTTATTAGATAGCAATTTATAAGCTTTAGTTTAGAGGCATTTATGCAAGCTATTACAATTAGTTTAATTAAGGCTTCTATATAGCCGTTTAGTTAAGACTTTATATATAGCTCTGCATTTAGCTTTATATTATATAATCGGCTCTATATCTATGCAATTAATTAAGGCTTTTAGTGCCGTTCTTATTATATAGCTAGCGCATTATTAAATTTTAGGGGCAGTGTAGAGTTCTGCTAGTTCTATTGCTAAATGGACTAATTAGAATTTTCTATCCCTGGGATAGAAAATCGCTATTAGCTTGGCAATAGGCGGTAAGCTAAACTAACATCTTTATAGTAGGTTGTCGCGACTAACACGTCTTAACGCGTCGTGATTAAGAAAGTAAATAGGAAAAGGAGCTTTAGAAAATACCGTAATTAAGTAGATAAATAGAAATCTTTTATAAAGCCATCACCTATATTCTCTCCCCTACCTTAGAACTTAACTATCCCCTAGTTAAATATCCTACATCTACTATAGAGCCTACTATAGAGCCTATAGTTAATAGCTAACCTAATTAAGCGTCTGTCTCTAAGACTGTCTCTAAGGATTAAATAATTAATTTTTCTTTCTGGCTTTAGCTGTCTTATCTATAGGCCGTAATATAATCTAAATATAATCTCCTAGTTATATATTCTTCTCCTATAGCGGTACCTACTACTTAATAGTTGTTTAGGTTATATGGCTGTCTCTAAGAGTTAGGCAAGTCTATAGATATTGCTAGCTAGGCGTTACTACTAAGTCCGTAGGTTATACTTAATAGCAGTCCTCCTAGTTTATACGTGTTTTATTACTATTTTTTAGCACTACTCTATTATAGAAAGCAGTTAAATCTCTTTATCCTATAGGGGCCTATTGCCGCATCTATTCTTCCTTTAGCCTATCTAGATTTATTCCTTAGTATATATAGTGCCAGTTCTTAATACTATTTAATTATCCTTTATTGCCGAGTTACGGAAGTACTAGTCTAGGTTAATTACGCGTCCTAGCTACTAGCCTTCCTTAATTAAATAGATATACAAATCCTTACTAAATGAGATTCTTTAGCCTTTGGCCTTTATGCTTAGTAAAATAGTAACTTTCTCCGCATCTAAAACAGGTCTACTAGCCTTGCCTTTACGTACCTTACTAACCCTATGCGTTCCACTACGGCTGTTTAAAGGCAGTAAAATCTTGCGGATATTAGGAGCCTTATAGAGATTAAGAGCTTTGTGAATATTAATAGTCTTATAGAGGTCGACAGCCTTGCAAGATAAAGGGAGCTTAGGTGCTGTTCCGCCAGTCTTTATATCCTAGTGCTAAGCCATATCCTTATACCAGGCCTTAAACTATAGCCTAGTCCGTAATAGGTAACTACTGCTGCGTTAGGGCTCCTCTATATATACCTAGTCTAACTAGGTCTAGAGGTCTTCCTTTCCTTTAGCGGTCGAGCTTATTCCTTTACTGCCGTAGCTCTTGTATAAGCTGGACATTTAGGATATCTTATTTTAGAAAAACAGCCATTCACTTAACGTTCTCTATAGCTATTATTTTTAACTCTATAGCCTCCTTCAGTCTTTTAAATATAAGGGTACTCGGCTTATCTACTACGGCTCCTGTCCTTTCTATTGCGTACCTATGGTATTTAATAGGGAGTCTTCGCATAAACCACTACCCCTTCTCTTGCTTAGTAAGGTTTCTTACAGCTACCACCTTAGCTAAGATAGCAGTAAAGTCGTGTATGTAGTGACGTAATTTGCCTGGCTGTTCCATAGATATTTAAATAAAAGCTTCTATAAAGTCTCTTATCTCCATACGTTAGTAGTAGTTCTTGGTTTAATACTTAGTCCTAAGCTTTTTAATAAGCTCCGTCTAGTTACTAATTATAAACTTAGGTAGACTTTAAATCCATATCCCTATTTAGTAGTTGTAGAAGTTTAGTAGGCTCCAGTACTTCTTACTCGTCTTATAGTGTTAGGTATATAGCCGCTTGTACTATTTAATAAACTATAATACGTTCTATTCCGTAAAATAAGGAGTTCTAATAGTTCCTAGGACTAGCATAGGCTAAACTATAATATAGACCTTATCTTAAGCCGTTAATTACTAGTTATAAGAAGGCGCATCTAGAGCTTCCTTAGGAGCTTATAGGTAATCCTTACGGCTCTTAACCTTTACCTACTAGGGGTTATCAGTCCTAGGTATTACGGGTAAACGCTATAGTAGGTCTGCTTATATAGCTATAGTCTTAATAGAGGACGTCCCAGATAACTGTCCTGGCGATACTTTAATAGTATTACAATAACAATATATTATATACGAACGCTAGATAAACAAGCATTAAATTTATAGAATTAATAGCTATGTATAGCTGTTATAAAAACTTAAAAGGATTGCTAGAGAACTTAATAGGAATGCAGCTGCGGCTAAATCTATACAAGAGCGTTAGAGCAGATAAACTATCTGCTAACGTTATTAAACAAGAAAAGGAAACTAGCTATATATATAGTATAGCGCTTATAACGGGAGTCCTATTATAATACTCCCCCTCTAGGGGGTAATAGGTCTAATAGGGTAGGGTTAGAAGTTGTTATAAGAGTATGGATACTAGGCAATCTAGTAATTGCATGCACTATAACAGAGACAGAATCCGTTCTTTAGGCGATATACGCAATACTTAGTAGACTTAGTAGAGGACAATTATAATTGTAATAAGGCAGCGGATAGCGGGCGGGAGCCTAAGCTAGGTAGGGCTTTTAACTTATTTCTAGACTAGAAAGTAGGGATAGGACTAGCAGTATAGAGCTAGAGGTTAATATCTATAGGCTTATAGGCGGTAGTAGGTTTTTAGGCTAGTTTCTGGTAGTCTAGTAGGTTCTAGACTGGTAGGTTCTAAACTAGGTACTAGGAGTAGCGATTAAGGCGCTAAACAAGCTTAACCTATTTACTGTATAATAGGGTAAATAGGGTATTGCTTAGCTCCTTAAGAGACTAGCGAAGGGTAGGATAGAAATTATGATGGAGCGCTATAACGCGTGACACGTCTGGCTAGGAGGAAGCCTTGGCCTTATATATAAATCGCTTAAAGCGAGTAAGGTACGCAATAAGTGACTCCTCCTCTCTCTGGTGTATAGATAAAAAGCGCTAAATAGCCTCCTATTATTCTCTTAGGTTATAATAAAAGCGCTAGAAGAAAGAGAAGATATCCTTAGGGTCCTAGGACTGGGTATCTTTAGCTAACCAGCGGAGGTATAGGATAGAGGCCTGCTAGGACTACTTAAGGCGATCCCATACGTAGTTAAACGCGTTAGCACTATTAAGCTAATTAGATTAGAGCTTTGCCCTAATTAATAGGAGCTATATACGCAATATAAGAGGCTTACTATTAAAGTGTAGTAGATTAGAGAGACGCGGATAAGTAGTTAGGGTAGATATAGGGTAGGTCTAGAGCTAAAGCTAGAGCTAGAGCTAGAGCTAGTAAATATTAACGCGTAATACATTAAGGTCTAATTAGAGCGACTAGATCTTAGTACGTTAGTTCTAGAGTTTCTGCTATAGCTACTATACTAGTAGGAGAAGAGCTGGGTTAGATATAGTAGCTATCTAGAAAAAAGAAAGAAAAAAAGTCTGGTCTAAATACGTTAAAGACTCTACGTAGAGAGCCCGCAATAGCTCTATGCTATTATTAACATTTAGCTAGCTGGGCGAGCAATATAAGGGATCTTTTGGCGGCTGCCAAGGCTAGCCTTCGGCTAGCCCTTGGCACCTCCTTATAAGCTCCCTTAGGCTTATAGCCCTTCCCTCCTTATTAGTTTGTCTCTATATAAGGTGTTACTATACCTACCCTTATTACCATATCGTCCTCTTCCATTGACTCTCCTTATAACTTATGCTCGGCTTGCCTACTCCCTACCATACACCTAGGCAATAGCCTTACAAGCAATCCTAATATTATAATAACAATATATTATATGCGAACGCTAAATAAACAAGCATTAGATTTGTAGAATTAATAGCTATATACGGCTGTTGTAAAGACTTAAGAGAATTGCTAGAGAACTTAACAGGAATGCAGCTGCGGCTAAATCTGTATAAGGGCGTCAGGGCGGATAAACTATCTACCAACGTCGTTAAATAAGAAAAGGAAACTAGCTATATATATGGCGTAGCGCTTGTAACGGGACTCCCGTTATAAATAGGTAACTACTACAGCTAGTCTACCTATATAACTATATCCCTAATAGAGGGCACCTACTTCTTAACGCCTAAAGGGGGGTCTTCCTAGGAAAGCACAAGATCTTTATTATCTACTACCACTACTAGGTCTCGGCACGTCCGTCTATTTTAGCCTACCGTTATTCCACGTAGTAGGCCTTTTACTTTTACTTATATCTACCTCTTTACGGAATACTTTTTAAGCCACTGCTAATATAATCTAGATTACTTAAAAGAAGATAAAGCTAAACTAGAATAGGAAGCTTTTAAGGACAGATTTAATCTTATATACTTGTAACCTTGCTTAGTATTATCTCTTCTATTCTTAAAGGGCAGCGCTAACTTCCTCTATTACTAAATGCCTTAGATCTTGTTTCTATCTAATTAATTAGCCTTTAGCTTATTGTCTTTACATCTTTAATAAAGTTCTAGCCATACTCGTACGCGCGCAGGTAGCGAGATATTAGGTAACTCTAACTAATTAATATTATCTAATTAGCTCGCTATTTCGCTTAACACTAAATTTCTAAGTATAGGCACCGAACTTAACTCCCAAGACCTTACCCTTTTACCTTTTATTACCACTCTTTGGCCTATATATTAAGTTTAGCTGTCCTATCTTTTTCCAAGAGGCCTGGTTCCCCTTATTATTTAATACTACCTAGTTCTCCAGCTCTTTAGTTCTACTATCTCGTCTATCTAGCTAGCGGTTCTTTTATAGCTAGTTATTCTTCTATAGCTAGCGATTCTTTAATAGTTGTAGTATATTCCTACATATCTCCTATATATATAATACTAGACTTATAATCTAAAGAGCTTGCTGTTATCCCTATATGGAATACCAAATAATATATAAAAGGGTACGCTATCTCTTAAATAGAAAAGTTACGTTACTATTACTCTATCTATCTATCTATCTGTTTATCTATCTGTCTGTCTATCTGTCTATTAGTTAGTTAGTTAGTTAGTTAGTTATAGTTAGTAGGAAAAAGTTAGTAAAAAAGAAAGAAAAGAATGTATTTCTAGTAATTAGTAGTAATATATATGTATAAGGTTAGGAGGAAAGAAGGAGGAAAGCCAAAGCTCTATAAATATAGGAAAATGCTAAGATAGTAGGTATGACGGTGCTAGAGCGCGTTACCTGCTACTTTGCCGTTTCCTAGGCAATTTGCGGCAATTTGCCATTTTATAGGCAATTTGCTGTTTTCTGGGCAATCTGCCATATTCTGCCATATTCTGTTAAGTTACTATTGGCTCGCTTACTATTAGCGCCTTAATAACCCCTTTATATCTTACTAGTCTCTACTAGTCTTCTTCTCCTCCTTAGCTTAGTATTCTTATATAGTAGCAATCTATAAGCTTTGGTTTAGAAGCATTTATATAAGCCTGTTATATTATACTAAGCTCTCCCTACATTGCCTAGGAAGGCCTTAATAATATCCCACCCTAGGGGAAAACCTCTGTCTATACCGACGCGTTAACGCATTATACTTAGACACTAAAAAACTTACACTACTATGCCTAGAAAGGCCCTAACAATATCCCACTTCTATAGGCCAGACTATGCTTAACCTGCACCCCTAAAAAGAACCTCAGAATTAAACCTAAATTATATAATTCCAATAAACCTTAAGAAGCTAACGATGGTACCTAAAGTAAGCTTATCTAAAAGATTTACCTCTACCTAAGAGGAACCCGAGATTTAGTTAGGATTAGAAATTAAAGATAATAACGACGCTGTGGATGTATATAAACAGATTTATGCCCTTGCAGCTAATTAGAAGGTCAATTATCTTTAAGCCTAAAGTATATAAGAGACTCTAAAGGAGATCCTAGAAAGCCTTACTGCCTTATAAAATAGCCCAGCCTCCCCTTTATAAAGCCTTAGTTAACCTATTTGCTTAGCTAAATGCGATATACTAGAGAGTACAGATATAATAATAAAGTAATTAAAGTCCGTTAAGCTCCTTAACCCTTAACCACTATTTAACGGAATAGACCCTACCTTTAAAAATTAGAGGATCTAAGTATAAGGGAAGCTCTGTGTTAACCATAACCATTTCCCCTCTAAAGAAGCTAAAATGCTCTACCTCTTTGGTTAAACCATTAGGAATGCGTAGTAATACCTTTAGGCTAAGTTTAAGGACAAGTTACCTATTTAGTTTATATCTATTAATAAAATAATACAGCATCTAGCTACTATCTATATAAATCCAAATAAAGTACGGGATGCCTACTATAACTATAACCGTCTAATAATAAAATTGAACTAAACCTTTGCTAAGTTTTAGACTTAGTTCCTATACCTAGTAGGCGAAGGCTAGGTTCCCCTTAGGAACTACTGCTTGGACCTATACAATAAGCTAATGGTCTAACTATAAGAGAAGATCGCGGTAGCCTTAGACGACCTACTAACCTACTAAAGACTTACAGCCTAATATTTATTGCTAGATTTAGAACTAAAACGAATTAATACCTGTTCTAATTAACTAAAACGGTTCTATAGCGACTAGAACCTATCTGCTATACTAATAGGAGCTAGTGTTAGAAGATAAACTATAACCGCCCTTATACTAAAAGTGGTTATAACTACCTACCTATAAGCCTTGCTTGACTTACTACATACTACACCTTTAGTTAATGCTTATTATAATACCCTAATTAATCCTACTATAGTTATATACTTTAATTACAGAAAGGATAGTTACTTTACTATATCCTGCCTAAAGTCAAAGGATATAGGTAATATTAAGGAGATAGAGGAAGAAAAAATGTCCAATAAGTTAAGAAAAGAAGAACCCTAGGGAATGACTCCCCCCTAGGATATCCTATTAATCTTAAAGAGATTAATTTAAGTTAGCTAATAGGTGGAAAATACTTTATAGTTCTATATATAGTATCTTAAAATAGATATAGAGTTAATATAAATGCCCTTATTAACATTAGAGCAAATAGCTTTACCTTTATAAACACTACTTATATAAATAACATTGCTAAGTTCTTAAATGTAAATGCTACTTAACTAGAGAAGCCTGTTTAAATAAAAGGCTATAATAGCTAAGCCGACAAGCCGGTTACCCATGTCTTAAAGCTATATATTACTATTAATAGACGACGCTAGTTTAGTATCCCCTTCTACATCCTAGACCTAGGGTCTTATAATATAATTCTTAGCCAAAAATGGATGTCCTACTTTAATATTTGGTTAAATGTGTAATAAAGATAGTTTGTTTAGCTAGAGAATAGACCAAAATTACCCTCCTTTATTAGAGAAATTTGGACTAACTATAAGACACTAGCTGTAAAGGCTAACCCTGTTTACTAATAGGATATTAGAGACCGCGACCTAGCTTTTACCTAAGAAAATGCCCGCCGTAAGGCCGGTAGGAATTCTATACTAATAATAATACTCTCCTAAGGCACTATAGTTAAGGAGGACTCTACTTATAGAAGTAGAATAGATAGTAATATAGACGACTTCTAAATTATAAAGATCCGGCTAATGTGGAAAAGGACGTACTAATAAGATATAAAGGACAACCTTTAAAAGATATAGCAAGACCTAAAAGAAGTAAGGATAACGTTAATATACTAAAAGCCCCTAAGGCTATAGACACCCCTACTACTATATAACACTCCTGTAGTAGACATTACGGCAATTAGTGCTATAGGTTTTTACTTTAATATATACCGGAAGGATAATGAAGTCTTTATAACTAGCTTATATAAAATTAACTAGATTATTAATGAGAAGGAAGAAGGGCTAGTAGAGGAAATGGATAAAGAACTAGTTAAGCGCCTTCTCCCTACTTACCTCTTAAACTATAGAGACGTGTTCTTAAAAGCAGCTTTGGATATACTGCCCCTCTACTAAACCTATAATTATAAGATTTAGTTAGAGGCCGATAACTCTCTAGGCTATAGCCCCCTTTACTAGCAAACTATAGAAGAACTAAAGGCTATAAAATAGTACTTAATTAATAACCTCTATAAAGGGTTTATTGAACCAAGTTAGGCCCCTTTTACTTCCCCTATCCTATTTATAAAGAAACCTAATAAAGGCCTCTGCTTTTGTATTAACTATTAAAAACTAAATACTATTACTTAAAAAGATTATTATCCTCTCCCCCTAATTAATAAGACTTTTATATGTCTAAGCTAAGCTAAGATCTTTGTAAAGCTTAATATCTGTTAAGCTTTCTACTAAATTAGGATGGACCCTATATTAGAGGACCTAATAATATTCCGTACCCGCTACGGTTTTTATAAATATAAAGTCCTTTCTTTTAAACTAACGAATGGGCTAGCTATGTACCAACGGTATATAAATAATGTTCTTTTTAAATACCTTAATGAATTCTGCACGGCATACCTAGATAACATTCTTATATACTTAGATAATAAACTTAAGTACCAAGTTCACGTTAAAAAGATCCTAGAGAGGCTGCGGAATATAGGCCTATAAGTTAATATTAAGAAATGTGAATTTGGAGTAAAACGAACAAAGTACCTTAGGTTTATTATTAGTATAGAAGGAATTGAAGTTAACCCTAAGAAGGTTAAGGCGATACGTAACTAGAAAACCCCTTATACTATAAAAGGCATCTAGTCCTTTTTTAACTTCTGTAACTTCTACTATTAGTTTATTTATAACTATAGAGTTATAGCTAAGCCTCTTATATAACTAACTAAGAATAATACGCCTTTTATTTATAATGATAATTGTATAAAAGCTTTTAAGGAGTTAAAGGACCAACTTACCTTCTCCCTAGTTCTCCATTACTATAATTTAGACCTTAAATTAATGCTAGAAACGGACGCCTCTAATAAAGTAGTAGTGGGAGTTCTCTTATAGTTATACCTAGATAGCAAGTAGTACCCTATTACATTTTTCTTAAAAATAATAGCCCTAGCCGAGTATAACTACAAGGTACATAATAAGGAAATACTGGCTATTATATAATTATTGTCCTAGTAGTGCGCAGAGCTTAGAAGCATAGACTCTTAGATTAAAGTCTATACTAATTATAAAGCCCTTAAGTATTTTATAATAATAAAATAGCTTACCAGTTAATAGGCTAGGTGGGCTAAAATACTCTCCTAATTCTTCTTTACAATTATATACCGCCCTAGTAGGCAAAATTTTAAAGCTGATGCCCTTATCTAAACAGAATAGGATGTGGAACCATAGGATAAGCTAAAGGCCTAGTACTAGACATATACCCTCCTCCGCCCCAAATAGCTTAACCTACGTATCCTTAAGGAACTAAGCTCTAAACGGAATAAGCTAGTGCCTATAGAAGGAAAGATCCTAGATAAACTAATAGGGCTAATTAACTGTATCCTAATTGTAAACCGCATAGCTAAATCCCTAAAAGCCCTCCGCGACTAAGCCATGGAAAGCAACCCTAATTTAGAAATAGAAGACGGACTGCTCTTATACTAAGAACGGCTTATAGTTCTAGACGTCGATAACCTACAAATAGAACTAATCTATAAAGCCCACTGTTAAGTCTCTATAGTGTATTCTAGTTAAGACAAAACCTACTAACTACTAGCGCTTCGCTACTACTGGCGAGGACTCCTGTCCAATATAGAACGATTTATTAGGAATTATTATGCTTATAAATGGGTAGATACCCCTAGGGATTAAACCTTTAGGTAGTTATAACTACTACTAGTTTCTAAACACTCTTAGCAGTATATTATAATGGACTTTAAATTATTCCTAAAGGATAAATATGGCTATAATATAGCCTTTATAGTAGTTAACTGATTAAGTAAGCAAGCTATTTCCCTCCCCTGCTTTAAGGCTATAACTATAAAGGATATAGCCTACATGTATATTAACAACATTTACTGGATCCATAGCGCTCCTAAGTTAATTATCTCTAATTATAGACCCTAGTTTATATTAGACTTCTAGAATAAATTCTGCCGTATCCTTAAGATTAAGATTAAACTCTCTACCGTATTCTATTCTTAGACTAATAGCTAAACCAAGATTATAAACCAATACCTTGACCAGTGACTTCGCCCCTTTATTAATTACTATTAGGACAACTAGTTGGAACTACTACCTATAATGGACTACGCATAGCTTACGCTCCCTTATAATAGTATAGGAATGTTGCCATTTAAGTTACTCTATAGATATAAGCCATAAACATCCTTTAATTAGAATAGACCTATAGGACCTATAACGGCCCGCGAACGCCTTAGCTATAAAGAGGCCTAGACATTCGCTAAGAGAATATATAGAGCCTGGGAGACTGCCTAAGCAATTATAAAAAAGGTATAAGAGAAGAAAGAGGCTAATATAAACCAATATTGTTGCGAGGTAGACTTCCATGTAGGGGATAAGGTATGGGTATTAACGAAGAACTAGAAGACCTAGAGGCTAAGCCATAAGCTAGACTACTAAATAGCTAGCCCCTATAAGATCCCTAAGAAGGTAGGGCACTCTTTTAAGATTAAGCTACTAGAGTTAATAAAGGTCTACCCTGTTTTCTCTCTAAACTGACTGTGGAAGGCCACAGACAACCTATTACCTAGATAGTATAACAACCTCCAACTGCCAATTTAGATTGCAAAGGACGAAGAATAGGAGGTTAAAGAGATCTTAGCAGTTAAGAAGGACTAAGGTACCTTAAAATACCGTATAAGCTAGGTAGGTTATAATAAAGATCTAGAATGGTACCCTACATCCAATTTTAAGTACTCTCCCTATAAGCTATAAGATTTCTACCTAGCCTACCTAGACCTCCCCAGACCACCACGCAAATTAGATAGCTGGATTAAATATTAGGAAGAGTGGTTAGATAACTACGATAATTTAAATAATAATAAAGAACTTGGACAAAGCCTAAGGGTAGGCTTTTTTAGGGGGGGGGGTAATGTGACAGTACTAGAGCGCGTTACCTGCTACTTTGCCGTTTCCTAGGCAATTTACGGCAATTTCCCATTTTATAGGCAATTTGCCGTTTTCTAGGCAATTTGCCAAATTCTGCTATATTCTGTTAAGTTGCTATTGGCTCGCTTACTACTAGCGCCTTAACGACCCCTTTGTATCTTGCTAGTCTCTACTAGTCTTCTTCTCCTCCTTAGCTTAGTATTTTTATATAGTAGCAATCTATAAGCTTTGGTTTAGAAGCATTTATACAAGTCCGTTACAGTAGGCGACGTCTAGTCTATACTACCACACTAGTAAATAAGTTACTAATATTTCTCTGTACAAATTTCAGGCCTATATATAGCTATAGGCAAAGAGTGCCCTTTTAAATTCTTTGGTTGGGAGAACTTTATAGAATAGCCCCTAAGTAAGGGTAGAATAGTAAATAATTCTAAACCCTATCTTAAATAATAAATATAAAGCATTTCGGGAAAGACATAAGGTATATATTACTAAGGATGTTCGTAATAGCTTTAAAGAGCTACAGCAGGGTGTCATAAGTGTCCGTCTTAAGCGAATTTTTAAGCTAACCCACCCCACTAAATTATATATAATAACCACATAATTAATTCTAAAGCTTTAAAAATATTTAAGGTTTATATTATATATTAAATCTAGCTATTATTACTTTTTTTAAAAATTTATAACCGATAGTTCCTTTAGAAATCCTATTAGTTCCCTAATAAGATCTATAATGTTTAATATATATTTTCTACTACTACTGTCAGTATATATGCTTTAATCAACGTGCACAAATATCACTGTATTGCGATACGTATGCGGTGTTAATTAATGGATAATTAATTAAAGTAAGGGGTTGCTCTAAGGTCGGGTTAACTAGCCTCGCTTCGTGGTCTCGTGACCACGTTACATAACTAACATTCCAAAACTGGAGTAACTCTAAAAAGAAGGCTAATCTACACCCTAAAGTTAAGTCTACTTATAGACTATTCGTAGCATATACGCAATAGCTTCCACGCTCTTTTTACAGGTCTCTAATCACATAACCTATATTATAGCTTATATAAACGCTGTATATAAAGATACTAAGCTAAGGAGAAGAAGAAGGATTATTAGGGGTAGTAGCTTAACATATCGCAAAGGCCGCTAAGGCGCTAGTGGTAAGCAAGCCAATAGCGATTTTCTATCCTGGGGATGGAAAATCCTAATTAGCTGGTTAAATTTAGGGTCCGCAGAATATAGCAAGTGGCGCGCCCTAGCACCGTTATAATCAGTTATATAACGCTAAGCTAGATCTAAGTTTGTTTGTTTAACCCATCCTATAACTTATAGGTTAATTCGGTTCGTATTAATAAGCCGTTAAAAAGCCGCGTAGGGTTTTCCCTTTATTATGGCGTCAGCAGGGTTAGCCTCTCTATTAATCTATTTTACCTCTATAATCTGTCTCCGTTTATAGGCTTACTAAAGGCATATTACGTTAATTATTAGGCGTTTTTCTTAGGTGGTTCCAAGTCGTACTAGACAGTTATATAAGGACTTAGAATTAGTGTAAAGCACAAGTAGGAGGTTAATTTGTAGGATCTTGTCTACTATAGACTTAATCGCAACGCCAATGTTAAAGCTATGGGCTGTACCGTAGAGTTTAGAAGCTAGTACGCTCCAAGTAACTCTTTTATACTTAACTAAGCTCCAGTAGACAATATTGGCCTTCTTTATAGCATTAGCTAGTACGATAATATAGCCAATCTGCGAAGAGAGGTTCTTGTTATTAGCAAATAACGCGTCTATAAATACCAGTAACTATAGGGTTTTAATATCTAACTTGACGAACTTAAGGCCTCTATTAGCGTTCTCAATTTGCCAGTTTAGACGCTTATTTAGCTATTTTACGTCTTTCTTATTAGGGTTAATTACCTAGGCGGCAAAGGATAAATTAAATAAGGCCTTTAGTTGGTAAACTAAAGCAATATATACACCTTTAGCATGTTAAGTAATATACTAGTCCTTTAGGGTTAAGGTTCTTATAGCTCCTCTTAATCCCATATTTATAGCAAGTTTAGTGCTAATTATACTAAGGTTTATATATTGTTATTCCTAAGTAAGCGTAATAATCCCGTTAGTTAGTAGCTAAATAACTCCACCGTTAAACTTAACAGGTATATTAACAGTAAGTTATTTCCGTTCCTTAGCTATAAACTTGGCCTTATACAGCTTATTTTACTCTACGTTTATAAAGGTCTTATCTACCAGGAATAGAGTATTATTAGTTTATAGTCCTATAATGCTAAAGGGTTTGTTACTTTATAGGAGATAGGGGTTATATATAGACTAGTCCATATATAACTATTAGATATAATGTAAGTAATATATCTTAAACCAGTAGTTACTGGCTTCCGGTACTCTATAAAGTGGTTTTATAACCTTTAAAACAGAGGCCTTATTAATCCTAAGTTACTTAATTAGCTTATACGGAGGTCGTACGTAGAACTCTTAATTTAGTGTAGTGGTTAATTATATATAGGCCTATAAAATATCCTAGAGGTAAAGTCATACCTATAGAAGCTTTATGGCGGCGATATAGAGAATTAGTCATTAGCTAACTCGTTAAATAGTTAGTAATTAGGTAAGAACTAGTTCCTTTTTTAAGTTATTATAAGCTTATACAACTAGTTAGGATTTCTTAAAGGCTTTATCGGTTCCCTTATTCTTAATCTTGTTAATAAATCGCAAACTAAAGAGTTATACGCCTTATAGTATATCCGTAAGTCTTACAATCTTAAAAACTCCCTTCTTAAGTAGACCGGTAAGCTCCTTCTATTAGGAGGCGCTAAATTAAGTACTAAATTGACTATTATCCTATAGGTAGATAGTAATATTAGCCATAGCCATAAGTAGAGGGTATTTGCGAGGACGTCCTCTGCCTTGTTTTGGGGGTTGTTGCTAAGCTTTAGTAGGTCTCTCTAAGACAGTCTTAGGAGGGACTGACCTAAATAGAGGTTTAGGTGGCGATTCTAGTCCGATAATTTACTCCTACAATTTAGTTGCTTAAAGGTAGGGTTTTACAACCGTAGATTAAAAGGTTATAGGTCCGCTAGACAGCTTAACAGTATATATTTCACCCTTAACGGTAAGTAAGGTAAATAGCCCGTCCTAATAGCCGCTTTAGCCAGTATTTTTTTCTCTCCAGACCAAAACAGGCGAATTTGGTAGGAGATTATAAATCGCATCAGCATTAGGTCCGTTTTGCATATTTAGCGCGTTAGTAATCTGTCGTTTAGCTTATAGCTTCTATATCTCTACCATAGCCTTTTTAATTGCAGCAGCGCGTTATATAACTATAGGGGATGGTGTATTAGATTTAACCATTCGGGGGTAGGCTCTAAAGACTAGAAGTATAGGAACTAGTCCTTTAGGGCTAGCTAAATCGTTAATTGCTTTAAACTCCATTTAGAGTCCCATCTCCTTATTAATTTTAGAGATTTTAGTTATAATAATCTAATAGGCTCGCCGTAATGGACCGTAGTAGCGCTCTACTATTTTAATAGAGTTATATACTTTAACCGGTACTCCCTTTACACTAATTCCTATAATAGTAGCGTATTACTTAAATTCCTTACTAACAAAGTTCTTTCCAGTGTCGTGGGTAATTAGGTCTAGTAGCCCTAGGTAGGTATTAATCTAGCACATCCATAGAACATCCTATGTATGTTTAGCGCTAATATCTTATAGCCATCTACCGGCTTAGAATTATGTTCCTTTATCAACAATATATAGGAGGGGTGATCCGCTAATATACATAATATTAATAATATTATTATAGTTAAAATTAACGTTGTCTTATAGGGTAAAGCGGAATCTGCCTAGTAATTTACTAAACTTCCAACAATGGTAGTAGAACTTGGTTAGTTACTTAATGGCCATTCTATCAGTTTTATAGCTAGTATATTAAAGTAGCTTTTGCAATTTCTTAACTAAGGGATATCTAAATTAACGATATAGGCGCCGTAGCTCTATATCTGTTAAGTAGTAGGGGTTCGCGTTAAAGGATTTAGATAAATATAACTGTAGTAATAAGCTCTATAGGAGAAATGGGTGGCCAAACCGTCGCACTACTAGCACTTTTTTAGTGTAAGTGATAACAACGTTTCTAAGGTTGTTATAGTAGATTTAAAGTTTATCTATATCCGCTAAACAGAGCAAAAAGGGGGTATCTATATAAATAATATAAAACTGTATCTTGCCTATAGGGGTAATAACATCCGCAGTTTTAATAAAGGTAGTAATTCTAATACCAAAATGCATGTTAACTTATCCTTTAGTTAAGGTATTAAGTCTTACAGATTGGTCCGCGTTCTATAGTGCCTAGAATTATCCGTAACCGGCTATAGACTTCTTTAACGCACCGGTATCGATTATAATTCCTATAAATACTATAGAGGTATAGCGTAAAGCGGTAGTTGTTATGTTATAGTTAAACGGGTTAGTTTCCGTAGTAGGTTCTATAGAGGTTATAGTAATTAAGTAAGCGTAAGCCTTGTTAGCTAGTTCTACGCTTATAGAGGTTGCTTTGTTTATAGTAAGAGTCCTAAATAATATAAGGTAGCAGCCGTTAGAGTCTTCTAATTCTTCCTCGCTATTATCATTATTAGTATTTCTGTTAGCGTCTATATCTAGTATAAGAGCTTTGAAAGTCTTATTGCACTTATTATTGTCGTCTCCTTTATAATAAATAGTGTATTATCTAAAGCGTTCTTTAAAGTTACCGTTGCGGCCCTTGTTATTATTAAAACGTCTTTTATACTTATCTCTAGAACGGTTCCACTCCTCCTCTATATATTTCCATAAGCGGTAGGTCTCCTTTTAGCAAATATAGCACTTAGCCTTTAGGGATCTAATGGTGTTTTGTCTATAGGAGCGGGTTTAGTTATAGTTGTTACGGATATTACGGCAGTATATGCGATCCGTAAAGTAGGCTCCTTAAGACGGTCTTATTAAGGCCTAGAAAGGTTATTCCTTCTCCTATACAACTATAGAAGATTATAACTTACTAATTAACTGGGAGAGGTCTTTAGAAGGGTTAGAAATAGTAATATGGTATACTGGTACTCCTTGGCAAGCGGTAACTAGCTTATTTATAAGGAAGAGGTCTATATAAAACTCTAGGTATAATCTGTGGTAATGTTTTAGGGGCTTATTAAGGAGTAGTTAGAAACCCTAATAGATTTGCTTATTAGGGTTCTTATTAATAATTCCTTAGAAGTTAGTGGCGTTCCATTTAGTAAGGTTTCTCCAATAGTACTCTGGTCCTTTAAAGAAGTAATATATATGGTTGCATGCCTTAGCGAATAATCTGGTTAAAAGGGTGCTATTATAGTAGTGATCCTAAGTAAGTCCCTTTAGTATAGTTAGGAATGCAATTATATAGCCTTTAGGAGGTAGACTAGCTCTCTTGCAGATATTATAGAAGATAGTTAACTTAAAGTTAAAGCTATTGCTCACTCTATCGTACTTCTAGCCGTCTATATAGATCTTGGCAATAGTGGCCGCCTCTTTGCTGTATATAGGCAGGTATATAGCAGGATCGGTATTAGCAGTACTAGGGTGAAGATACTAGGTAGGAGGAGGACTAGGTAGGGTAGGAGTACTAGGTGGAATAGAAGCGGTTGCTAAAGGGGGTAGAGGCAGTTGCCGTAGGCAATAATCGTTAATTCTGTGTCTGTAGGAATTGAGTAAGGAGGGTAAGTAGTTGATCTTAGGTAGAGGTAGGTAAGGCTTACTATTAGGTAGCAGTTGGTGTAGTTTACTGGGGTATAGATATAATAGCTGGTTAGGGTGTTATAGGGGTAGGTATCTGCGTTCTAGGCGGTGTTATAGCTATAGTTATAGGCTGAATTACAGGCGTCGGAGGGAGTGGAGGTAGTTAATGGTTTATAGGCGTCGGCACTATATGGGAAGGTAGTAGGCTGCAAGAGGGGGTTATAGGGACTAAAGAGGCTATAACTAATAAGGGTATAGCTTAATTTAATATTAGAGCTGTTTATATAGAGTTAAGTTATTCTTATAATACCACTGTAATTATAGGGCTGATTTCCTTAAGAGCTCCTATAATTTCCTTATCTGTCTATTTATGAGGTTCTTCCTCTTAGAGGAGGTTAAATAGTGCTTCTAAGATTAAATATCTATTATTGTGCCTTCCTATATACACTCCTCTCTTAAGTAGATGAGTGCGTAATTTTACTCTTATGTCGATTTGCACGCGTCTAAAATCCTTAGTAGTAAAGCCTTTAAATTCCTCCTTAAATACTGTCTATAATGTGTAATCTGTAAAGTTCTCCTATGTGTGTACGTAGACCTTCGTTTCTACGTATTCTCCTAGTTTATCTTTTATGGCATTTGCTATGTTGATCCCGTCCCTATGCCTTAAGATCTTCTCTACCTATTTGGGATCCATTTTTGGAAAGGGGGTCTATAGGTTTAGGTTTAAGGTTTAAGGTATTCTTTATAGTCTTGGGGCCTATAGAGTGTCCTTAGTCTAAGAGTTTAAGGGTTAAAGCTTGAACAAAGGTTGAGGTTGAGGTTAAGGTCGAGGTTGAGGTTGAGGTCGAGGTCGAGGTTGAGGTCGAGGTTAAGGTCGAGGTCGAGGTTTGAGGGTTATATGTACGTTTCTACAGCCATAGGGCCTATAGAATAGTTCTTAGCAAGGCTGCTATTCTCTTAATAATCTGTTATATTAGCTATAAAGCCAGTATAAATTCTCTTAAGTATAAGTAGAAGTTGTAGTCTTCTCCTTTAATAAAACAGACAAGAACTAGGCAATCATGAACTGTTTCTAGTACTACTTTTTAAGCGCTAGCTATTGCGTATTTCCTAATCTATACGTCTACTAATTAGTGTCGGTATATATGCTTTAATTAACGTGCACGAATATTACTGTATTGCGATACGTATGCGGTATTAATTGATGGATGATTGATTGAAGTAAGGGGTTGCTCCAAGGTTAGATTAACTAGCCTCGCTTTATGGTCTCGTGACCACGTCACATAACTAACATTCCGACAACTACATATTAAATTTTTTTTATAAAAATTTAATATTTTATAAAGATTTATTATTATTATAACTTGTTTTATTTAGAATATTATTTAAAAGCACAAAAGTTTATTATAGGATTATAAAGTTGCAAAATTGGAATTTGTATGGAGAATTGCAATTTTTTTTCTATTTTTTAACTTTATAACCTTATAATAAAATTTAATGTTTTTTAAATAAAAATTTAAACAGAGAGAGTTTTAGTAATAGCAAATCTCTATAAAATATTAGATTTTTAAGAAATATTTTTAATATCTAGTGGTAGAAAATATATTCTAAAAATAGTAAGTTTGGTAAAAAGTTGGTAAAACATAAGGACTTTTAACAAAGGACTATAAGATTTAAGACTTTAAAAAAAAGTTATAATGGCTAGATTTTATATAGCGATAAGCCTTATAACTATTTTAAAGCTATAGAATTGATTTTGCAGTTGCTGTATAGTAATTTAGCGAAAGAATAAGGTTGTAGGCGTCCCGTAGATAACCTAGAATACCCTAAAGGCTTAATTTCGGAATTAAAATATAAAGACGGCCTAGTTAATAGAGCCTTTAGCGCTCCCCTATTAACTAATTATAGTTTTAAAGGTTGCTTTAAAGATAGGGATAGAGCTGCTATACCATAAAACACTAGAACTACTACTTTAGACCCTAGTCCTAATATCTTTAATAGGGTAATGCCTATAGAAATTAACCGGAAATTAATAGATTTAGGGAAGCTTAAAAAAGGTAGTTACTAGGATATTGCTTTTAAATATTTACTAGCATTTATTAATTCTCTAAAAAGTACTAATAAACTAGTAGTATTATACCACCTAACGCCTTTACTAATTTTGGAAAATGGTACTACCTTAGAAGAGCAGGCAATTAATTCTAGCGTTCTACAATCTCCTATATAGAAGAAGATGGACCTTTCACCACATATGCGACCTTACTAAAAGGTGGCGCCGCACTTCAAAACTTACGCATACCCATCTTTCCATCAAAAACAATCGATTTTCCAACTTTCAAGACCCAATTCCTACTGCATAGTGAGCTAGAGGTAGATTCAAGTGCCTTCTTACCTCCTTTTCCGAAGAGAAAATTCTTCGAAGGGGTGGTCCTAGCTCGTAAGCGAGGCAGGGGTAGGAACACTAAAACCATAAAACATAGACTTTTCCTAGGTTTTTCTTCTATAGAAAGTAAAAGCCTAATAAGGTAGGAGGTGTAGGTACTTTTCTATATCTCCTTTAGTCAGATTTTCCTTAAAAAGAGGAGGATTGCCTTTACGGCTTTTCTGCTAGTAAAAGCCTAATAACTAGTCTTTTTTAGCTAGTTTTTCTACTACCTTTTTTAGAAGGATAGTAAAAACTAGCAAGGCTTTTTGCCTAGTTTTTCACCTCTGGGACTAGGAGATAAGAGACCTAAGGAGGTTATTATCTACTGTAAAAACTAGGAAACCCCCCTATAAGATGCTAAAGTTAGGGCCTGATAGGCTTATAAAACCTTGTAAAAAAAAGCCTCCTAAAGCAGAGCCTCCTGACGAGGCTTTCTTTACTTTTTCTTGCCCTTCTCCCGACCTACAGAAAGGAGAAAAAAGGGGACATCCCCAGTCTTCTCCTGAAAATGAAAACTAAAACTAAAACCAAAACCAAAAACCAGCAAAAAAAAACAATAAAACTTATGCCTGTTACGGCTAGTATACCTAGGATACATTTTCCTCCCCTTTCTCCAAAACAATACCTATAAAAGGCTTTAGAAAGCCTAACCTAGGCCTATAAAGGACTAGAAGAAGAAGAAGAAGAAGAAAAAAAAAAGGAATAAGTTAAATAACTACAGGACTATACACGGAGTATCCTAGTAGAAGAAAATCCCTTTATACAAGGAAAAGAAAAGGCAAACGATATCCTAAAAGGACTAGTAGAAGAAGTAAGAGCTCTCCGTAAGGAAGTAGCCCCTACTAAGGAAACTTACGCAGAGAGGCTAAAGAGGGACCTCCCTTCTTCGTCCTCTCTACCCTCTTTATCATTACTATCTCCTCCTCCTACCCCTTCTCCTTCTAGTAGGAGTTCTACTTCTACTAGAAGTAAGAAAAAGCAGCTATAAGAAAGGAAGCTAGTCCTAATTACAGACGAAAAGGACCAACTCCTAGATACCTTCTCTATACGAAACAAAGTCAATCAACTATTTGCATCAAAACTGCAAGTAAAAAAGCCAGTTCTAGGGTCTAT
>Ga0307507_10004851_pt1 | contig 23101 bp, 20 predicted proteins | sample 7_EM_MG_FD_207223 | JGI IMG/M metagenome (GOLD analysis project Ga0307507, IMG submission 207223) | Populus trichocarpa ectomycorrhiza microbial communities from riparian zone in the Pacific Northwest, United States - 7_EM | ecosystem: Host-associated > Plants > Roots > Unclassified | place...
ACTACTGAGTTGGTACTGACATCCAAGGCAATTACATGCTCATCCATGTTCCAAATATCGACTTGGTGGGTATTATGACGGGCTAGAATAGCATCAAATCGTTTGTAGAACTCCAGAATATAGTGTTGCTGGGCTCCCCAGATGCGAGCGGAGTCAATTGGCTTCCCAATCAAACTTGCAATACGGGGGTTTTGTTTCATCAAGTGCAAAATCCACTTCTTCCTGAGCGTCTCAGTGTCTCCTGCCATGGTAAGCATCACCATAGCCATTTTCCTTGTCCTACTGTATGATGGACCAGTGCCCAGGCCGGATGCTGCCTGATCTATAATCCAGTCAAATAAGCAACTTTCTTGATCAGGGGACAAGTGTTGTTGATGACAAAATCACAAATGATGACTAACCAAGGGAGACTTTCACATGACTAATGGTTATTAGTCATAGGTTTGTTATGTTTTACGCTATGGGGGCAGTTGACTCATAGGGTTTCACATGACGATGCAATAGTATGTCATTAGTTTATTATGATGGGTTGTTTTAGTGACATGACTCACGTTGGTGCTCATGTGGTCTATGTATCTCGCACATGACACATAGTTATGAGTCATGGGTTTTGCACAGGTGACCCCTTTGGGGTGCATGACCTGTTTTATGAGTTTTGATTGTTTGCAAGATATATCAGCAAAAATAAATCTTGCATCAGAAGCACATATGATGCATCTGGATGTGCGCAGTATTGATGATTGTGTCCATAGCGTCTGGAGCGTCTGGAGGTAAGTTGGCACACTAAAGCGCGTCCGGAGGGTGGTTGCCACACTAGGTGACCTCCCATGCTTCCTGACGTACTTTACAAGACCATCCCACCTCCGGATTCATCACGTATCTACTCTGCTTCCAGAATCCCCCCTGGAGACTACCTGCCTCCACGTTCGCTTCCCAGCCTTCTCTCTCACACTTAGAAAGGGGCTAGTCTTAGCAAAGATAATGAGATTGGTATAGGCGTTATAGTAGGTAAAGACGCCAGCTTAATTGTAACCAGTACGGGTTACTGTTTGGTTTTGAGTATCGCTTGATACTTAGTATATTTTATGATTGAGTTTGACACTCATGATGTTTTATGTTTGGTTTTGAGTATCGGTTGATACTCAGAATGTTTATTTATTGTATCAAGATATCGTTTGATACTTGATATGTTTTATGTAGCATTTCAAGGCTACCGTTGGGGAGTCTTTATGGTTATTGTTTACAGGGCGCCGGGGAGCCTGACAAGTGTATTTAAGACATGCTGTTCTTCGAACTTAGAGAAAGCAGACTTGACAGAAAGAGTTTTGAATATACTTGGTTGGACAGTTACTTCATCAGTTCGCTTCGAGAATCCAATGAGACCGAACAGCCTTAGCTATTAGGAACTACGCGGTAGTTGCGATGTAGTGAGAGGTTTGTTACAACTACTTAGTCGAAGCCTCCGGTACTTAGTGTCGTCATAGAGCGCACTTTGGTATAGAGATAGTATCGTTATCCTATCGATTACCGCCACCACCCAGGAGGCGGTTACATTTTTTTAACTTCAACCAGTTATCAAGATTGAAGAACACCAGGAACCCAGGGGGAGCAGACCTCGCAAGAAGAAGGTTCAATAACGAGCTAGAGACCAACAGGGTGTGAGGGGTAGCCGGTGAGGTGGCTTATGATACCGGACTAGGCCTTATGATGGACTGGTCTTAGATGGAGAATCTTGTCTGGGAAGGCTCGTAATAAGGTGTAACTAAGTTACTCGCGTAGTGTAAGGATAATGAGGAAAAATAATTGTCAAAACTTATTATATTCATAAGATCTCGTCTCCGGTGCTTGATGATTCTTTTTAAGCGTGGGAGGCACTACAATATTTATATTCCGCGTCTGAGTGTTCGCGGACTACATCTCTTAACCATACTAACTAAGTATCGACCGAACAGAGTTCTCTAAACTCGTAAGTGCCAACACCTCTTGACCCTGACAACTGTTCGACTCCATACTCACATTATGAAGACGTAGACTACCAGATTATCGTGGGGGTGTGTCAGTCCCGTGAATAATAGGTCAGTCTAGAGTACACGCAGCCGACCAATGCCAACGTGGTAACATCTCTTCACCGAACCGTATATGTAGCGGCCAACTCCACAGGCTTCAGACCATGCAATGTGCGAGGGTCTGTCACCTTCTGCGCATCAGGTTTTCGAACTGACTTGTGGCCGCAATCCCCCGAATGGCAACTTGCGCTCACTATCTTATGTTCGTACCCACTGGTTCTGAGCGGGCCCGGAGCTCTCCGCTATGTGTCTTCTGGTATTGTCATACGATATTATACTTAAGTGTTTGTTCTGATTCCGTCCGTCATCTTAGAGAACTCTCGTTCTTACCCTATGGGCATCCTACAACGGGAACACACACTTAAATCTCTCAGATGTCTTTGCGCGATTATCGCCGTCATGTTTATGACTTGTCGCATAATTATGTTTTAACTAATAATAACTATAACGCGGCTGTGAATTGAACACGTGACCTTATAGTTGGAGGCACGTGACTATCATCTTAAGCTAGACCAAGATGTATCTGGTACTTTGTACTTTTACGGTTTGGTACGCAGGGGTCTGTGCGTGAGCCTTATGGGTCGGCATTTCTTGGCATGCCTGACACAGGGACGATTTGTCAAGGCACCTACAAAGGAACTGTCCACAATTGACGAAGCAGCTAGGCAACTAGCCAGGGATAGTGCCAAGTGAGATCTAGCGGAGTCAGCCACAGAACTAGCAAAGGCAGCGACAGTCACCCCCGGCGGGTTCCCTGAGTCTCCACAAAAAGGATCACCTAGCAAGGCCCCAGTAGCAGTATTGGCAGGCGATCCAGCCAGGACAAGCAGCGACTCAGACGAGAGGTCTGACCATGGTCAAGGAGCTGGCGGAGCAGGTCCTGTACCAGTACCAGAGCCTTTACCAAGACTTAACATCAACGTTTCATCATCCGAGATATTCAGAGGTGATGGCGAAGACCTCAAACCGGAGGCATTGGATAGATGGTACAACGCAGTCCAACTCTATCTACGACTGCACAATGTATCCCACAATGCTGCAGGATCAGAAAACTATTAGATTCTCTATACAGAAGGATGAGCCCAAGGAGCGGCATTCCCAGCGGCAGAGCTATTTGGAGAAACCCTCAGAAGAGACCTACTAGTAACCTATCTCAGGGAACGATTCCAATCATCCAAGGATGAGGACAATACCTATCAGACGATCCACAGTATCAGGCCATCGTGGAATAGACAAGTCTAGAAGATATCTATCATAGCTACAGATATACTCAGGCATAGATCACGGCTACCAGAAGAGACTATAAGTGACTACGCTTTCGTACAACAATTGTTTGCTAGTATGCACCAAAGACTCCGGCAACATGTGGAAACTCAGCTCACTGGAGACGAGGATATCAACACTGTTATTGCTATGGCAGAGAGACTAGACTCTATCCATGGAAGTACAGGAGCGTATGGCCAGGAATGGTATGATAAACAACCTAAGGCATCCACCCACAAGAAGACACAACACAAACCAAAAAAGAAGTTCAATAACGATGGCAACTCCAAGAAAATGAAAGAACAAAGAAAGAAAGGAGCCTGTTTTCCTTGTGGTGGTGAGGGACATATGGCAAAGGATTGCCCAAGCAAGAAGGACAAAGGAAAGGCGAAGGTAAAAAAGGAAGCAACATCCAACCTAGCAACAGAGCTCAGCAAATATGATGAGGTATACATCAATACCCTTGAATTCGAGAGCAATGGAGCTACAAAAACCACTCGCCCTACCACGATCACGGCACAACATGGGCCTGAGGGTACTCTGTTCATTAATGGAAAGGAAGCAAAAGTCCTGTTTGATACAGGAAATATTGGAGCACGTCTTATCAGTGCTGCCTTTGTCACTACCCACGGTATACCATGCATAGAAATGAAGGAACGAACCAAGATACCTATGGCCATGAAGAGATCATGATCCGAGAGCACTTAAGAGTGTACAGTTGACCTAGCAGTAGGAAAACTGGAGACAAAAAGAAACAAAATGCTAGTTGGAAACCTAGCGAAGTACGAGGCCATCATAGGAATGCCATTCCTAAAACAACAAGGAGCTATAATCGAATGCGGCGGGTTAGCCATTGACTTCCCCAAAATTGGGATATGGATCAATTGCACACCAATTAGCGGGCATATCAGGACAGCGGTCGTCACCACAGAAGATGTAATGGGCCAACACCCAGAGGTGTTCCCAGAAGCCATACCACAAGGACTGCCACCACTTAGAAAGATAAACCACGAAATCCGTGTGATACCGGGAAAGGAACTAAGGAACTAACCAACTTACTCAATTCCAGAAAGATGGGCGAAAGAGATCAGTTTATGGATAAATGAGAAGTTCGAACAAGGGATTATTGAACGGAAAGCAGTCCATAGAGCAGCACCTATCTTCGCCCCAGAAAAGAAAGATAAAATCAGAATGAGACCACTGGTCGATCTCAGAGCAAGGAATGAGATAACCATCAAAGAGGAGGGAAAGGATTCCACACCAAAGAATGATCCTGAACTCGCTAGAAAGAGCGAGATACCGAAGCAAGATTGACCTCAGTGATGCCTACTTCCAGACCAGGGTAGAACCCAAGGAGGTTGATGAGAACGGTTTCAAATCACCCTTTGTATGTTTCATTAGCAAAGTGATGCTACAAGGAGACATCAATGCACCAGGAACATTCATGCAAATAATGTCAGATTTATTCACTGACTACTTAGGACAATTCATGTGGGTTTCTATTGACGATATTCTCCTATATTCCAATACAGAACAAGACCACCTGAAACACATCGCAATGGTGTACGACAAACCAAAACAGGCCCAGCCCTACGCTAGCAGAAAGAAGTCGCAATTCTTTGGCGCAAGCATGGATGTTTTAGGACATATCATTGACGATCAGGGGTTAAGAGCATCACCTGAGAAGATCGCGAGAATTGAAGAATGGACTACTCCAAAGAACAAGAAACAATTACATGAATTTCTCGGAGTTGTCAATTACATTCGCCAATTTATACCACACTTGGCGTCCATCACAGCACCCTTGACATCCCTTACTGGAACAGAGAGGTTTGTGTGGACTGCAACACATGATCATGCCATGGATAATGTTAAGCAAGCTGCAGCACACAACCACTGGCAGATCATGATACCGATGGACCAAGAATCAGCATTACCAATATGGCTGATAACCGACACCTCTGATACAGGAGTTGGTCCTTGGGTAGCACAAGGAGAAACAGCTGACACAGCCAGACCGGCAGCACTCGACAGTAGGAAGTTCTCTAACGCCCAGATGAACTATGGCACTACAGACAAGGAAGGATTGGCGATAGTTGACCCCCTTACAGCATTCCATCACCTCCTGGCAGGAAACGAATTGACGATAGTCACTGCTACCCAGCCCGTGATGTACCTCAAAAAGAGCAAAACACCAATAAAGAAGTAACTTAGGTGGCGAGGATACATAGGCCAGTTTAGGACAAAAATCATATACCGACCAGAACAATGGAACTATTTAGCGGACGCTTTATCACGTCATTAGACAGAAGACAAATACGATCCTCATATAATGCAAGACCCTACTCAAGAAGACTCAGAAAGCGACACTTCTCCTCTGACCGACTTCACAGAATCCGATCCAGAAGAGATGTCTCGATTTGAAGTCCTCAAGGTTAACTACAACCACAACCACTCAGACTGCTGCAGTAACTGCAGTATCCATCGAGCTGCTCTTGATCCCAGTGATTACAGAAAAAAGGACCCTATCAACAATTGGGGTGACTATCAGAGCATCAGCAGGGGCGGGACTGACAAGGAAATCGCACATTCAGCCCAACACTGGTCGGATTGTTTCGTGCTAATGTGCCCTGTTTATAAAGCTGATAAGATTGGAAATAAGGTCTATGCTGGCGAGTTGAGAAACAGTCCCCCACACGATGATCCTCAGCAAGGAGCAATGCAAGACGCTATGGATCCCGAGATCAATGAGGAAACTATCCTCTCCCCTCGACCTCCACCAGACCTGTCAAAGATCAAAAGAAGACTACATGAAGCCATATGCTGCACCACTACAAATGTCCCCTGCGAAAGCCCTGAGTGCCCGGTGCACCAGGCCTCCAGACCCTCACCTACCAAGCCCCTGTATGGAGGGCCGCTTGCCTCCCACAACATTATTCCAGTTATTGAACCACCAGAGATACCCCACCACGACAGAAACCTCTGCTAGGTATACAATGATATTGCAGAAGAGGAGGAAAGCGAGGTTACCAGGTGGGAAAGAATTGTGGATAAAAGAGATATGGTTCAAGCTATGAACGAGATGAAAACTGTATGGAGGGAGCAGATGATCAAAGGGTACAGAAATGACCCTGTATACCAACTGGCTCAAGACTCTAGCAATACCTTCCGAGGGGGAAAATTGCAACACTACGGTATCAGGAATGGCTTACTTTATGCCACCACTCGAGGAGGAGAGAACTGCCTCTACATACCAAAGGGACAGGGATCAATGGAGAAACACTTAGGCAACTAATGATTAGTGACATCCACACCAAGGGACACCACAGCGCAGATAGGAACCTTCGGTATGCATCTGAATATATCTACTGGCCGGAAAAGCGGAAGGATTTCAGGACTTTGTTAGGCAATGCGAGCTATGCCAGGGCAACAAAGAACGCAACACCCTACCCGCCGGTGATGCCCAAACCCTCCCTTTCCCCTCCGAGAGATTTTCAACCTATGCTATTTATTTTATGGGTCTCTTTACCAAATTGAAGCGCCAGGATTGGGTCCTGGTAGTAGTAGATGAAGAAGTGGGATTCAGCTGGCTGATCCCAACATCGGTTACTGCAACGGCAGTATGGATTACTGAGCTACTCCGGCACCATATTTTTACGCCTCATGCAGTACCTACCTCGATTGTCATTGATGCTGACCCACGATTCACTTCTAAGTTCTGGAAGGAGACACTTAAGACTATGGGGATCGAACACATTATGGCTGCGCCCGGCCATCACCAACCGAATGGGCAGGCTGACGGGAAAATCAGGCAGCTCAATACTGCCCTGTGAAACGTCACCAACCTCGGCCAAACCAATTGGCTCACCTCCCTCCCTGAGGGTGCAGCATATTCTAACGCTGGGCACTCTGATACTATGAACATGTCGCCATACAAAGCGGTGTATGGTCGAGAGTACCCCCTGTTAGACACCTACCGAGTCTACCCTTCTGCGGTTCCTGCCAATGAAGATTATTACAACAGACACCAGGAAATCAGGAATCCAGCAAACCACGCTGTGAAGCTAGCGCGAGTTAGATCTACCAAGACTGCAGCTAAGAGAAGGGACAATGTTAAACCCGTTGGAATTGGGGGAATGGTAATGATATTTGGTGACCAATTTGCGACGGAATCTGACAGGTCCAAGAAGTTACAACCACGATGGAGAGCTCTCGTTATCGTCATCGAATTTGATGAACATACCCAGAACTACACAGTTAGCATGGATTCGAGGATATATCGACGGCAGAGAGGAGTATTCCACTCCTCAGTTGGCAATCCCTACCACCCTAACGATGATGAACGATTCCCTGGAAGGGCCCACACCAAACCAGCGCCTATCCTAATCGATGATTAAAAAGAATGGGAGGCTGAGACCATTCTTGACCATAGAAAGAGGCATGGCACAGGGCAGTTCTTCGTGAAATAGAAAGGGTACCAAAATAGCGAGAATAGTTGGGAACCAGTAAAAGGACTTGAAAATGCGGAGGACCTGGTACAGGCATGGTGGACTGACAACATGCCGGGGGAGGAATTTTCTACTCTTTTTTCCGGTTATATTACGGTTTGTTTTACTCCTACTAAGAATGATTATGAGTAGCACTCGGAGGAGCCGATGGTGGCCTTGGGTTTCTGGGAACCCCAATTGCACACCGACTACGATTGCGAGGAGGTTTGAGTTCTTTGTTTCATGTTTGAAATGATATTGTCATTTTTTTTTCGGGGTGTAACCGGTACGGGTTGCTCTTTGGTTTCGAGTATCGCTTGATACTTAGTATGTTTTATGATTGAGTTTGATACTCATCCTGTTTTATGTTTGGTTTCGAGTATCGCTTGATACTCAGTATGTTTTAGGATTGAGTTTGATACTCATGATGTTTAATGTTTGGTTTCGAGTATGGGTTGATACTGACTATGTTTATTTATTGTATCAAGATATCGTTTGATACGTGATATGTTTTATGTAATGTTTCAAGGCTACCGTTTGGGAGTCTTTATGGTTATTGCTTACAAGGCGCCGGGTAGCCAGACAACTGTATTTAGGACCTGCTATTCTCCAAGCTTAGAGAAAACAGACTTGACAGAAAGACCTTTCATTATACTTGGTTGAATAGTTACTTCTTCGGTTCGCTTCGAGAATCCAATAAGACTGAACATCTTTAGCTATTAGGAACTACTTGGTAGTTGCGATCTAGTAAGAAGTTTATGACAACTACTTAGTCGAAGCCTCCGGTACTTAGTCTCGTTATATACTGCACTTTGGTATAGAGATAGTATCGTTATCCTATCAATTCCCACCGCCACCCAGGAGGGGGTCACATTAATCTTAATATTTTACTCACTTGCATCACACCAACCGAGCTAGTGCTATTTTCAGAGCTTGCTCTTTCATAGAGCGAAAATGCCAGCTCACTCCAGTCTGAAACATCAGCAAAAAAGTATGTTGCGCCAGATACGCACCTGTTCCGTCAGGATACCAGGCACGGAAGATTCGTGCCCATGATCCCAGTAGCATTTTATGGCCGGTTGCCACACTCGCTCCCCCCAGGCGCGTCACGAGGGCAGGTTGCCATACACAGTTACCGCTGCACGCTACTAGTGACAACACCTTCCCCCTGGTGTCTCCAGACACAGCTAACAACACTATCACATCTCCTGATTCACTACCTATTCACGCCCATCCAGACTTCTCCATAGCTTTCCCGCCAGTTCTCATAGCTTGAATGGAGGTACCATTGGCACAAATGATTGGGTGGTTAGAAAGCCACCAGGCCGTACTCTTGGTGTAATCGCCTCCAAGGTGGTGGTGGGAATTGATTGGGTAACGATACTCTCTCTATACCAAAGTGCGGTATCTAACAAGACTAAGTACTGGAGGCTCGGACTAAGTTGTTGTAATAAACTTCCTCCTAGTTCGCAACTGTCACATAGTTCCTAATAGCTAAATATGTTTGGTCTAGATTCTCAAAGCAAACTGAAGGAGTAACTGTTCAACGAAGGATATTGCAAACTCTGTCCGTCAAAGTCTGCGTTTTCTAAGTCCACACTATAGCAAGTCTTAAATCCACGTATCAGGCTAACCGGAGCCTTGTAAACAATAACCATAAAGACTCCACAACGGTAGCCTTAAAACATTACATCAAACATATCAAGAATCAAAAGATATCTTGACACAATATAAAACCACTACAGGTTACTGGTTCAGTTTCAGGGTATCGCTTGATGCTCCATATGTTTTATGATTGAGTTTGATACTCATCAGGTTTTATGTTTGGTTGCGGAGTATCGCTTGCTACTCAGTATGTTTTATGATTGAGTTTAATACTCAGGAGGATCAATGTTTGGTTTCCAAGTATGGTTTGATACTCGGTATGTTTTATTTATTGTGTCAAGATATCATTTGATACTTGATATGTTTTATGGAACGTTTCAAGGCTAGTGTTTTCGAGTCTTTCTGATTATTGTTTACAAGGCTCCGGTTAGCCTGACAGGTGTATTTAAGACCTGGTATAGTGTGTACTTAGAGAAAACAGACTTCGACAGACAGTGTTTTCAATATACTTGGTTGAACAGTTACTTCTTCAGTTCACCTCGAGAATCCAAACCAAACATACTTAGCTCTTAGGAACTACCTTTACTTGGTAGTTGCGATATAGTAAGAAGTTTGTTACAACAACTTAGTCTAAGCCTCCAGTCCTTAGTCTCGTTAGATACCGCACTTTGATATAGAGATAGTATCGTTACCCTATTGATTCCCGCCACCACCCTGGAGGCGGTTAAACTCCTTTACTCTGATGGATAGAGTCTAGTCTTTCTGCCATAGCAATAATAGTGTTGATATCCTCGTCTCCTGTGTACTGAGTTTCCCACTTTTGCTGGAGTCTTGGGTGCATGCTTGCAAAGAATTGTTTTATAAAGACGTAGTCGCTTATAGTGTCTACTGTAGACGTGATATATGCATCAGTAGGTCTGTGGCTATGATAGATATCATCTGGACTTGTCCATTCCAGGATTGCCTGATGCTGTAGAACCTCTGATAGGTATCGCCCTTATGCTTGGATCATTGGAATCATTCCCTGAGGTAGGTTACTACTAGGTCTCTCATGAGGTCTTCTCCAAATAGTTTTGCTGCTTGGAATACCGCTTCTTGGCCTCGTCCTTCTGTGTAGAGGATCTAGTTGTTGCCAGCTCCTACTGTATTCTGGGATACCATATGTACTCGTAGGTAAAGTTGAACCAAGTTGTACCCGCTATTAAATCTCACGGGCTTTAAGTCTGCACCTTTACCAGTGAACCTTTTGGGTGATGGAACCTTAATGCTAAGCCTTGGTAAAGGCTCTAGTACATGTGCATTCCAGGTGTTTAACCGCCAGCTCCTCCTGCATGGTCAGACATGTCGTCTGATTCGCTGCTGCTGCTGGAGCTATTTGGATCATCTCCTGGTGCCACTTCTGGGGCTTTTCTGGATGATTCTTTTTGTGGAGACCAAGGATACCCCCCGGGGGTGACTCTCACCACTTGTGCTGGTTCTGGTGCTGACCCCAGAAGATCTTGTGGTGCGCTATCCGTGGCTAGTTCCCTAGCTCCTGCATCTATTGAGAACTGTTCCTTTGCATGTACTTTGACAAATCGTCGCTGTTCCTCTCTAGCTCACTTTCGTTGAACCTTCTTATTGGGAGGTCTCCTCCGGATGGGTTCCTGGTATTCTTCAATCTTGCTAACTTGTCGTACTTAAAAACAATGTAACCACCTTGTGAGTGGTGGCAGGAATCGATAGGGTAATGATACACGCTCTTGACCCAAGTGAGGTATCTAACGGGACTAAGTACCGGAGGCTTAGACAAAGCTTTTGTAACAAACTTGTTAATATATCGCAACTACCAAGTTGTTCCTAATAGCTAGGTATGTTTGCTCTAGAATCCCCAAGCAAACTAAAGAACCAACTGTTCAACCAAGTATATTGAAAACTCTGTCTGTCGAAGTCTGCCTTCTCTAAGTCCTGAGAATAGCAGGTCTTAAATACAGTTGTTAGGCTAACTGGACACTTGTAAACAATAACCATAAAGACTCCATAATGGTTACCTTACATGATTACATAAACTTATCAAGTATCAAAAGCGATAACTTGACACAATACATAAAACATGTTTAGTATCAGAGCATATTCGAAACCAAACATAAAACATCGTGAGTATCAAATGATACTCGAAACTAGACAGTAACTTGTGCCGGTTACAGCCCTGGCGAACCACCTTTTTGCTATAAGGGCTATCACGTTTTTTTGCCCTAATATATCTTGTCAAATGGTTATGGGAATTTTGAGGAATGATGGTTGATGAGTACAGTGAAGACAGGAATTCTATTTCATACAATCCCGAATTTTTTAGATGACTGTCTCCATAAGGACCATAACCCTGTCCACCATCTATCGTTTTACGTCACAGTAGTGGGATCGGCATTGTTCAGCTGATGTTTGGTATCAATTATTAGAGCTATTACCGCCTCCTGGATGGTGACGGGAATCGATAGGGTAACGATATTATCTCTATACCAAAGTACGGTATGTAACGAGACTTAAGTACCGGAGGCTTAGACTAAGTTGTTGGAACAAACTTCTTACTATATCGCAACTACCAAGTAGTTCCTAATAGCTAAGTATGTTTGGGTCTTGCTGGATTCTTGAAGCGAACCGAAGAAGTAAGTGTTCAACCAAGTATATTGAAAACTCTGTCTGTCGAGGTCTGCTTCCTCTCAGTCCGGTGAATAGCAGGTCTTTAAATACACTTGTCAGGCTAACCGAAGGCTTGTAAACAATAATCATAAAACATATCAAGTATCAGACGATACTTTGACACAATAGCTTAAAACATACTGGGTATCAAACGACATTCGAAACCAAACATAAAACATCATGAGTATCAAACTCAAACATAAAACATACTGAGTATCAAACGATACTCGAAACCAAAGATAAAATATCATCAGTATCAAACTCAAACGTACAACATACTGAGTATCAAACGATACTCAAAACCAAGGAGTAACCTGTACCGGTTACACCCCAAAAACAAAATGAACAAATGATTTCAGAAATAAAAACAAAGAAACCTAGATCTCTTCGCGATCATAGTCGGTGTCCAAATGGGGATCCTAGAAACCCAAATCCACAGCCGGCTCTTCAGAATGCTGCTCATAACCATCTTTAGTAGGAGTAAAGCAAACTGTAATATAACCGGAAAAAATTGTAGGAAATTCCTCTCCCGGCATGTTGTCAGTCCACCATGCCTGTACCAGGTCCTCCGCGTTTTCAAGCCCCTCCACTGCTTCCCAACTATTCTCGCGATTTGGGTACCCTTTCCATTTCACCAAGAACTGTCCTCTGCCATGCTTCGTCCTATGGTCAAGAATGGTCTCAACCTCCCATTCTTTTTGGTCATCAATTAGGATAGGCGCCGGTTTGGTGTGGGCCCTTCCAGGGAATCGTTCATCATCGTTAGGGTGGTAGGGTTTGACAACTGAGCAGTGGAATACTCCTCTCTGTCGCCGATACATCCTCGAATCCATGCTTACCCTGTAATTCTGGGTATGTTGATCGAATTCGATCACGATAAAGGGGCCTCTCCATCGTGGTTGTAACTTCCTAGACCTGCCAGATTCCATCGCAAATTGGTCATCAAATATCATTACCATTCCCCCAATTTCAACAGGTTTAACATCGTCCCTTCTCTTGGCCTGCAGTCTTGGTAGATCTAACTCACGCTAGCTTCAGAGCCTGGTATGCTGCGTTCCTGATTTCCTGGTGTCTATTGTAATAATCGTCAGAGGCAGGAACCGCAGAAGGGTAGACTCGGTAGGTGTCTAAGGGGGGGTAGTCTCGACCATACACCGCTTTGTATGGCGACATGTTGATAGCATCAGAGTGGCCAGGGTTAGAATATGCTGCCACCTCAGGGAGGGAGGTGAGCCATTTGGTTTGTCGGAGGTTGGTGACGTTTCTCAGGGCAGTCTTGAGCTCCCTGATGTTCCGTTCAGTCTGCCCATTCATTTGGTGATGGCCGGGCGCAGCCATAATGTGTTTGATCCCCATAGTCTTAAGTGTCTGCTTCCAGAACTTCGAGGTGAATCGTGGTTCACCATCACTGACAATCGAGGTAGGTACTCCATGAGGCATGAAATTATGGTGCCGGAGTAGCTCAGTAGTCTGTACTGCCGTTGCAGTAACTGATGTTGGCATCAGCCAGGTGAATCCAACTGTTCTGTCCACTACTACCAGGACCGAATCCGGTCCCTTCAATTTGGTAAAGGGACCCATAAAATCAATAGCATAGCTTGAAAATATCTCGGAGGGGAAAGGGAGGGTTTGGGCCTCCCCGGCTGGAAGGTGTTGCGTTCTCTGGTGGCCTGGCATAGCTGGCATTACTTAACAAAGTCCCTGAAATCCTGCCGCATTTACTGCCAGTAGATATATTCAGATGCGTACCGAAGGTTCCTATCTGCACTGTGGTGTCCCTTGGTGTGGGTCTCACTAATCATTATTTCCCTAAGTGTTTCTCCATTGATCCCATGTCCCTTTGGTATGTAGAGAGAGTCATCTCCTCCTCCAGTGGTGGCATAGAGTAGGCCATCACAGATGCAGTAGTGTTGCATTTTTCCACTTCGGGAGGGGTTGTTAGAATCTTGAGCCAGTTGGTATAAAGGGTCGTTCCTGTACCCTTTGATCATCTGCTCCCTCCATATAGTCTCCATTTCGTTCATGGCTTGAACCACATCTCTTTCCTCCACAATTGTTTCCCACCTGGTAACCTCGCATTCCTCTTCTTCTGCACGATCATTGTATACCTGGTAGAGGTTTCTGTCATGGTGGGGTAGCTTTGGTGGTTCAATAACTGGAATAACTTTGTGGGAGGCAAGCGGCCCTCCATAGAGGGGCTTGGTAGGTGAGGGTCTGGGGGCCTGGTGCACTGGGCACTCAGGGCTTTCGCGGGCGACATTCGTACTGGTGCAGCCTACGGCTTCATGTAGTCTTCTTTTGATTTTATAAGAGGTCTGGTCGAGGTCGAGGGAAGAGGATAGTTTCCTCATTGATCTCCGGATCCATAGCGTCTTGCATTGCTCCTTGCTGGGGGTCCTCGAGTGGGGGGCTGCTGCTCAACTCACCTGCATAGACCTTATTCCTAATCTTATCATCATCATGAACAGGGTACATTAGCACGAAACAATCCGACCAGTGTTGGGCTGAATGTGCGTTTTCCTCATCACTCCGGCCGCCCCTGATGCGGTGATAGTCACCAAAACTGTTGATAGGGTCCTTATTTCTGTAATCGCTGGGATCAAGCGCAGCTTGATGGATACTGCAGTCAGGGCTGCAGTCTGAGTGGCTGTGGTTGTAGTTAACCTCGCGGACTTCGAATCCAGACATGTCTTCTGGTTTGGATTTGGTGAAGTGGGTAACAGGAGAAGTGTCGCTTTCTGAATCATCTTGAGTAGGTTCTTGCACAGTATGAGGATAGCCTTTGTCTTCTGTATAAAGGCGTGATAAAGCGTCCGCTCAATAGTTCCAGTGTCCTGGCCGGTATATGATAGTTGTCCTAAACTAGCCTATGTATCCTCGCCACCTAAGTTGCTTCTTTGTTGGTGTGCTGCTTGTTTTAAGGTACGTCAGGGGCGGGTGATCCGTGACTATCGTGAATTCGTTTCCTGCCAGGAGGTGATGGAATGCGGTAAGGGCGTCAACTATCGCCAATGCTTCCTTTTCTGTACTGCCATAGTTCATCTGCGCGGTAGAGAACTTCCTACTATGGAGCGCTGCCGGTCTGGCTGTATCAGCTCTCTCTCCTTGTTCTACCCAAGCTCCGAGTCCTGTATCAGAGGTGTCGGTTATCAGCCATATTGGTAATGCTGATTCATGGTCGATCGGTTTCATGACCTGGTTGTGTGCTACAGCTCGCTTAACATTATCCATGGCGTGATCATGTGTGGCAGTCCACACAAACTCCTCTGTTCCAGTAAGCGAGGTCAGGGGTCCTGTGATCGACGCCAAGTGTGGTATAAATTGGATAATGTAATTGATAACTCCAAGAAATTCGTGTAATTGTTTTTTGTTCTTTGGAGTAGTCCATGCTTCAATTCTCGCGATCTTCTCCCCTGATGCTCTCAACCCCTGATCGTCAATGATATGTCCTAAAACGTCCCTGCTTGCGGCAAAGAATTCCGACTTCTTTCTGCTAGCGTAAAACTGGGCTTGTTTTAGTTTATCGCACACCATTGCGCTGTGTTTCAGGTGGTCTTGTTCTGTATCGGAATATATGAGAATATCGTCAATATAAACCCACATGAATTGTCCTAAATAGTCAGCGAATAAATCAGACATTACTCGCATGAATGTTCATGCTGCATTCATGTTTCCTTGTAGCATCACTTTGCTAACGAAACATCAAAAAGGTGATTTGAAACCGTTCTTATCGACATCTCTGCGCTCCACCCTGGTCTGAAAGTAGGCATCACTGAGGTAAATCTTGCTTCGGTATCCCGCCCTTCCAAGCGAGATCAGGATCATTCTTTGGTTTGGGATGGTTTCATCGTCTTTGATGGTTATCTCATTCCTTGCTGTGAGATCGACCAGTGGTCTCAGTCTGATTTTATCTTTCTTTTCTTAAGCAAATATAGGTGCTGCTCCATGGACTGCTGTCCGTTCGATAATTCCTGGTTCGACCTTCTCATTGATCCATAAACTCATGTCCTTCGCCCATCTTTCTGGAATTGAGTGGGTTGGTAAGTTCCTGAGTTCCTTTTCTGGTATTAGACGGATTTAGTGGTTTATCTTTCTAAGTGGTGGCAGTCTTTCTGGTATGGCTTCTGGGAACACCTGTGGGTGTTGGCCAATTACATCTTCTGTGGTGACAACCGCTGCTCTGATATGTCCACTGGTAGGTGTGCAGTTTATCCTAATTCCAAACTTGGGGAAGTCAATTGCTAACCCGCCGCATTCGCTTATAGCTCCTTGTTGTTCTAGGAATGGCATTCCTATAAGGGCGTCGTACTTTGCCAGGTTTCCAACTAGCATTTTGTTTCCTTTTGTATGCAGTTTTCCTACTGCTAGGTCAACAGTACAGTCTTTGTTGCTCTCGGATCGCGATCCCTTCATGGCCATAAGTATCTTGATTGATTCCTTCATTTCTATGCATGGTATACCGTGGGTAGTGACAAAAGCGGCACTAATAAGCCTTGCTCCTATCGTTCCTGTATCAAACAGGACTTTTGCTTCCTTTCTATTAATAAACATAGTACCCTCAAACACAAGGAGTGCCTTGATCGTGGTAGGGCGAGTGGTTTTTGTGGCCACATAGCTCTCAATTTCCAGGGCATTGATGTATATCTCATCATATTCGCAGAGTTCTGTTGCTAGATTAGATGAAGCTTCCTTCTTGACCTTCGCCTTTCCTTTGTCCTTCTTGCTTGGGTAATCCTTGCCATATGTCCGCACCACCACAAGTAAAACAGGCTCCTTTCTTTCTTTGTTCCTTTTCCTTGGCGCAGTTGCCATCGTTGTTGAACTTTTTCTTAGGTTTGTGTTCTGTCTTCTTGTTGGTGGATTCCTTAGGTTGTTTATCATACAATTCCTTGCCCTACGCTCCTGTACTTCGATGGATAGAGTCTAGTCTTTCTGCCATTGCAATAACAGTGTGGATATCCTCGTCTCCAGTGTACTGAGTTTCCACGTCTTGCCGGAGTCTTGGGTGCATACTGGTAAAGAATTGTTGTATGAACGCGTAGTCACTTATAGTCACTTCTGGTAGCAGTGATCTAGGCATGAGTTGGTCTCTGGCTATGATAGATATCTTCTGGACTTGTCGATTCCATGATTGCCTGATGCTGTGGAACTTCTGATAGGTATCGTCCTTATGCTTGGATGATTGGAATCATTCCCTGAGATAGCTTCCTAGTAGGTCTCTTGTGAGGTTTTCTCCAAATAGCTCTGCCCCTTGGAATGCCGCTTCTTGGGCTCGTCCTTCTGTATAGAGAATCCAGTGGTTTCCTGATCCTGCAGCATTCTGGGATACATTGTGCAATCGTAGATAGAGTTGGACTGAGTTGTACCATCTATCAAATGCCTCTAGTTTGAGGTCTTTACCATCACCTCTGAACTTCTTAGGTGATGGGACCTTGATGCTAAGTCTTGGTAGGGGCTCTGGTACTGGTTCAGGACCTGGTCCGCCAGCTCCTTCACCATGGTCAGACATGTCGTCTAAGTCGCTGTTTAAGATGTCTAGATCCCCTGCCGGTGCCGCGACTGGAGCTTTGCTGGTTAATCCTTTTTGTGGAGACTCAGGAAACCCGCCGGGGTGACTGTCGCTGTCTTTTCTAGTTCTGTTGCTGACTCCGCTAGATCTCGTTGAGCGCTATCTCTCGCTAGTTGTCTAGCTGCTTCGTCTATTGAGAACTGTTCCTTTGTAGGTCCTTTGACAAAACGTCCCTGTTCGTCTCTAGCTCGTTGTTGAACCTTCTTCTTGGGAGGTCTGCTCCCGCCGGGTTCCTGGTGTTCTTCAATCTTGATAACTTGTGGAAGTTAAAAAAAGTGTAACCGCCTCCTGGGTGGTGGCGGGAATCGATAGGGTAACGATACTATCTCTATACCAAAGTACCGTATGTAACGAGACTTAAGTACCGGAGGCTTAGACTAAGTAGTTGTAACAAACTTCTTACTATATCGCAACTACCAAGTAGTTCCTAATAGCTAAGTATGTTTGGGTCTTGCTGGATTCTCGAAGCGAACCGAAGAAGTAACTGTTCAACCAAGTATATTGAAAACTCTGTCTGTCAAACTCTGCTTTCTCTAAGTCCGGAAAATAGCAGGTCTTTAAATACACTTGTCAGGCTAACCGAAGCCTTGTAAACAATAACCATAAAACATATCAAGTATCAAACGATACTTTGACACAATACCTCAAAACATACTGAGTATCAAACGATACTCGAAACCAAACATAAAACATCCTGAGTATCAAACTCAAACATAAAACATACTGAGTATCTACCGATACTCAAAACCAACCATAAAACATCATCAGTATCAAACTCAAACGTAAAACATACTGAGTATCAAACGATACTCGAAACCAAAATTTAACCTGTACCGGTTATAAGAGCTCTTGAAAGATAGGCCACTTATATCCAAGACTATTCAAATTTTGCCACTGTGGGCCTATTTTTGCCTAATATGCTCAAACTGATAATTATTCAAAAAGTGCAAAAGTGAGTGATAAATGATGAAAGAAGACTCACAGATTTCCACCATCCTTATCAGGAGATCTGCAGTCGACAACCGTCCCCTGTGGTCCTTTTTTAAGATCTCATAATAGTGTCTCACCTTGTGGGGCCTGTGGTCCTTGCTCAAACCCTGCAGTCCTAAAATGTCACAAGCCAGGATGTAGTAAAAATTGTTGTCCGGTTCAGTCCAGTCTTCTTGGCAGTTTCCCTGTGGGGCTGCCCGGGCCCCCAGACCGTTGCGTACACTGTGCAGGTCCAAATTTTGGTGTGGCGTTTGAAGCTGTTCTTGCCCACGGACGGGTCATATCATATACTAGGGGCCGAAGAAGGATCTACCAGCTTTAATACCAGTATTCGGAATATTCCTCGGATAGAAATGCTACTATTTTTATTATAGTATGTTCCCTCGGGCTCGTCCCTGTCGAAAAGTCCCCGCCTACCGTCTCACTTGCTCACTCCACTCTAGACGAGTGCCCCTCAGACAGTCATAACGTTTTCCTAAAGCCCCACTCGATGAGTCCAGAGGTTTGTCCAACCTGCCTCAAGTTTCGCAAGGTTAGAGGCATTTCGCCTACCTTTCCCTCTTTTGTCGAATATGTTCCTTGTCACTGGGGTACAAATACTAGTCGGGAAACCACAGCACGTGTGAGAACTTTCCATCGAAACTATTGGATGGATACGATAAACACATAATATCGGAGATAGTGTTATCAAAGTGAATAGGATATGAGAAGTAGAGAGTCTTGCGGTCCTTATTCTTTTCTGCGCCGCCAGCAGCGTCCTATATATACACAAATCTCCCGTACAGGAAAAACTCTTCTTCTCCTTTGTTCAAGTCTTTTCTTCCATCACCGCCTCTTTCTTCCCAATATGCACCCACAACCTTTCAACACATTCCGTCCCTTTATCCCTTGACCTCGTTTCAAATACTTACAGAATTTTCCCTTTCCGAACATTCCTGATACCTTTGCCTGTTTCGCTATCATCATAGTGCGACATCAGTTCATTCCATCTTCCAGCTAACCTTAATCCCAAACCTTCAGCACTCCCTAGTGCGTTTCCTGAGTGCACCCGAAATATCACCGCTGCACCTAACCTTCCCTCCAAACAACCATCGCCTCAACTCCCATATTCCGCAACTCTTTCCAAAACATAACTCTCCTAATCTAAACATCCATTGTCGTAGTAGGTGTCGTAGATGTGGAACCTTCGTGCCCCATTTTGAACAGTTAACGTAATTCACCGCTTAGCGGCTCGCTACCACAATGCGGCTCACCATGGCAACGACTGGAAAATCAAATGTATATATTTTTTTATCTCAATAAATAGTAGTGCTACCTTAATGAAAATTGCTTGGAAGGTACTTTTAAATATGGAGAATCAGAATCTAGAGTGTTTATTTAATAATAATAAAAAATACCTCTTGTATACTCACTTTATTTTGAACTGGGTGAAATAGCTTCTTGCTTATAATTGTAGTAAATAAAATTGAAACCAGCCATATAAATCATGATTTAAAATAATAATAAGATCTCATAGGTCTTGTATTTGATGTATCAACAGCTTTGGTATTTGTTTGTAGCAATTGGTGAAGATATTCTGACTCTTAAGCCAAGGATAGCAAAATATGCATCTTATAAACCTAAACGGATGATATGGCACATGGGGTTCACATAATGGTTTAACCCTGTGTCATACACTTCAATTACGCATTCTAAGCAAGTATATAAACTTTCAAGACATTTGGTTAGACCCTGCAAATGTTATTCAATAGTTATTGACATAGAATTTAGAGAAAAATACTCTTTGCGAGCAGCAACCATGTAAGCTACCCATGCAGGATAAGGCTTAAAGACCTTTTATATTGTCTAACCATGTGGTTAAAGCTATAGAATAAACATTGGCAAGCCGGGGTGTGGGAAATAGGAGATTTCGTGTCTCAACTCCAAAGCGCCTGAATTGTGCATATAATATTTCATGTTTTCTGAGTTAAGGGGTGAAAACTCCTAATTCCAATACCCAGGCTGGCTGAGGGTTTTACTATAGCTTTAACCACATGGTTAGACCATATACTAGAGCTTTGAGCCTTATCCTGAATGTGTAGCTTACATGGTAGCTGCTCGAGAATACTATTTCTCTCTAAATTCTGTTTGAATATATATGGAATAACATTTGCAAGGCTTAACCAACTGTTCAGAAGGTTTATATACTAGGTTAAAACATTTAATTGAAGTGCATCACAAAGTATTAAAACATTATGGGAACCCCAGATTAGGATATTATCCGGTTAGGTTTATACAACCCCTATTTCACTATACTAGGTTTTAGAGACATAATACCTTCCCCCCTTTGCTACAACCAGATACCAAAGCTGTTCATATATCAAATACAAGACCTATGAGATCTTATTATTATTATAAATCTTGATTTATCTGGCTGGTTTCAATTTTCTTTACTACAATCATAAGCAAGAATCTATTTCACCCAGTTCAAAATAATGTGAGTATACGGGTGGCATTTTTCATTATTATTAAATAAACACTCTAGATTCTGATTCTCCATATTTAAAAGTATCTTCCAAGCAATTTTCAATAGGGTAGCACTATTCTTTATTGAGATAAAAAAATATATACATTTGATTTTCTAGTGGTTGCCATGGTGAGCCGCATAGCGGTAGCGAGCTGCTAAGCGGTGAATTACGCTATTGCGTAAAATGGGTATGGACGAGAGGCCTTTTGGGAGGCGAAACCGCCCTATGGCATTTACAGGGCTTCGCGGTCCTGCATACCGGCACTTGGGATGAATGGAGATTACGGTGACCCCGGCACAACTGACCCCATGGATCACCGAAGGCCGCTCTGGCGGCCTGCAGAATATGGGTATCAGGAGGAAGTGAGGGAATTGTGAGAACGAAATGGCACGCAATTGTGGTTTTGAATGTTTTTGCCGACTAGCTCATTTGTGTACCCGTATTGTAGTGCTAATAGTTAATGTTAGACTACGGTACGTGCCACTCGGCGGGGGGGTTTGCGGGGGAAAGCTCTTAGAGAGGTATAAAAGGGTCGTTTTCCAGCATGTGTCCGAAGAACACCAGAGCAGGCCAGAGCAGAGAACAACAGCGTCAGCGAGATCCCCCTGGATGAGAAAGGGCCTGGCGAACACAACCAGGAGCTTAATTGATTGCTTTTTCTTTCTTTCTTCCTGTTTTTCATATAGTGTGAACCTGGCCAACTTATACGAATATTCCCTGATTGCGGGCATCCGACTGAGAGCAAACTCGGATATCTATCTGATCGTGTAAGAAAGCCTCCATTGACTACACTTCTTGTTGGTATCATAGCTGCCGGTAAGTGAAGCTCCGCTAGCAATCCTATGGTCTTCACTGACCCGATATTATGCTTTCAAGTGCTCCGTGCAGGTGGGGATAGCGGGGGTTTTATTGAAGATGGGTAAATTGGATAAGGAGGCCACTGATTGCAGAGTAACACCGAGATCGCCAGGGCCTAAGAGGTCTCATTCGGATTCAGTCAGTGTTCGCAATGGGCGGGGGGGGGGGGTGGGCAGCCCCACGGGAAACTGCCAAGAAGACTGGACCGGACCGGACGACAATTTTTATCCATCGCGTCCTGTGACATTTTAGGACTGCAGGGGTGGAGCACGGACCACGGGCCCCGCAAGGTGAGACACTATTATGCTATCCTAATAAAAGGACCACAGGGGATGGTTGTTGACTGCAGATCCCCTGATCAGGATGGTGGGGATCTATAAGTCTTCTTTCAGCATTGATCACTCAGTTTTGCACTTTTTTAATAAGAATCAGTTTGAGCACATTAGGCACAAATAGGCCCCCAGTGGCAAAATTAAAATAGTCTTGAATATGAGGGGCGTATCTTTCAAGAGCTCTAATAATTTATCACAAATATCCGCCCAACTAGGCCGATCCCGGTCCCATGACGTAAAATGAAGGCTCTTGGTCATAGTTATGGAGACAGACATTCAAAAAATTGGGCAAGGTGTGAAATTGAATTCCTGTCTTCCCTGTACTCATCAACGATCATTCCTCAAGGTTCTCATAACCTTTTAAAAAGATATATTAGGGCAAAAAAAATAGATAACCCTGTGTTAGGCATACCAAGAATGCCGACCCATAAGGATCACACACAGACCCCTGCGTACCAATCAGTTAAAAAGGACGAAGTACAAAAAAGAAATCTCAGTCTAGCTTAAGATGATAGTCACGTGCCTCCGACTATAAGGTCACGTGTTCAATTCACAGCCGCGTCATAGTTATTATTAGTTAAAATATAATTATGAACAAGTCATAAAATGACGGCGATAATAGCGCAAAGACGTCTGAGAGAGTTAGGTGTGTGTTCCCGTTTTAGGATGCCCATAGGGTAGGAACGAGAGTTCTCTAAGATGACGGACGGAGTCAGAATAAACACTTAAGTAAAATATCGTATGA
>Ga0307507_10004852_pt1 | contig 23072 bp, 11 predicted proteins | sample 7_EM_MG_FD_207223 | JGI IMG/M metagenome (GOLD analysis project Ga0307507, IMG submission 207223) | Populus trichocarpa ectomycorrhiza microbial communities from riparian zone in the Pacific Northwest, United States - 7_EM | ecosystem: Host-associated > Plants > Roots > Unclassified | place...
GAAAGGAAGGGAGAAGAATAGCAGCGCTGTGCGAAGTTTTATGCGGTCCTCTAGTCACGTGGACTCACGTGACTCGGCGTCTACCATAACGTCTACCATAATCCACCGTTTTCCACCAGCGCCGTAATATAGTCGTTATTCTATTTGCAACCTATTTGTTACCTATCTAGTATATATATAGAGGCTCTAGAGCCCTCTTTAATAGACAGAGTTCTTATACCTGGTTGTCTGTTTAACAGATAGGCAGGAATAAGGGCAGTTAGTAATAAGGATAAAGCGATAAGGATAACGCGATAAGGGCGACGTAATGAGGGCACCGCGTATAAATAGGCGACGCGATATATCTAAATTAATTGCCTACTTTATTGAATTAATTCGGAAGTTAGCTATATTTAGAATAGCTCTTAAATCAATAGCTAGATTTTAATGATTAATTGGCTATAGCTCTCGCAAGTAGCGTACTCTCTTACCTAATACCTTAACACCAAGGCTCTATATTAATTTAATTGGTTTAGGTGGTTAACCAGTTACCTACAATTTCGTATAACCACCCAATTGCAAGCCAATTAAAGCCCTTAACCGGTTGCAATTTTAAAGACTTTCTAACTAACCAACCAATTAGTAAACCAGACCAGTTACATTACTGACCTATAAAGGGCTATAAAGTAAATAAATTTAATAGGTATATAGCAGATAGAATACCTACTGGTTACGAAGAGGGCTGGCGGCGTAGGCGTAAGCGTTTAGCGCTGGTGTTTACTACGCAGGTAGTGCAGAGGTAGAATTAGAGCCTCTACGGTAACGAATTCCTCTTAACGTCGCGCGTGTATAAGGGGCCGAAGATCTCATAACTTATAGAGTAGGCTTTTCTCTATAATTTGGTATAATTTTTATGTCGACAGGTATTATAGGAAAGTAGATTAATTTCGTTAAAGCTAATAAGGCCTTCTTATACAAACCGTATTCTATTTTCCTACAAATCTCACCAAAGTGCCTCAGACCAAGAAAACGATTACCGTCCTAAATCAGCTTAGCAGACGGCGCGGATATTCCTATATCCGCAATCAATTTCTTGGTCTGAGCTTCTAAGGTTACCTCAGTAAGCTCAGACCATAGAATCAATTAGCGGACATACGTATATCCGCAAGCGGATATCGCTAACCTTTTTTGTTAAAAAGTTAATTCTATGGTCTAAGAGACTTTCGCAAGGTTTCTTAGGCAATCCGACTTGTTTTATATATAGAGCAGTCACCTTTTTTAACAAAATTAATCTACACCCCCACAACAGCTATCATCTCAGAAATACCGTTAAATTAATCCGCAGAAGCAGCTCTATAATTAATTAATATATCTGCCCTATCAGCCTCCGCAATATTAAGCAAAAAGCGCCGCCAAACAGGTAATATGTTAACAATTGAATTGCCCACCCCCTCTATAAACACAACATTAGTTAACCAGCGGACGCCTATCCAAACACTAACTGGAGCATCCGCTAAGCGGATATTGCGCTCAGTAACAAAGGAAGAGAAGGTTAAAGTTATTTCAGAGCATTTATGGGACTGGCGATGGTCCTTTAGTAACCTTTCTTTAGCATAGCTACAGCTTAATACTAATAAAAGAGAAGGTGTAAAAATAGATAAGGTGCAAAGAAAGAAGGCAAAAAAGAAGAAGGTAAAGAGGCTTATTACTACCCTTCTAGGAGACAAAGAAATCCGTAATGCAATTATGGAGACTGTGGATATCCATTCAGAACTAGTTAATGCGGTTATAAATATCCTTTGTAAAGAGCTTTATAATCTTCAGCAGAAGACAGTTATCTTTAGCCCATAGAAGTCAGATCTAGAGTTTAAAGACGTTTAACTCTTATAAGGCTATAAGGCAATTAGCCAATATACCCCTCTACTCTGCCAACTAATAGAAGGATTATTAACATAATTAAGAGGTAATAAATCGCGGAATCTACACCCAGGGCGGGTTGTTCTTCTTATATTTATTCTTTTGTTAGGCCGTGCTCAAAACTCCGCCAACTGTTTTGCTTAGCTTCTTAGTCTTTATCTTTAAGGCATAGGTGTAAAGCGTTAGGTTCTATTACTGCTTTATAGACTAGGACTTATTAACAGATATAAGACGCTAAACTACTAGAAGATAGGATTAGCTAAACGCTCTAAGGAAGGTCACAATACCAGCGGCGGATATACTGGTACTAACATTATTAAAGACTCACCTTTAATTAATATCCACTCTTAATAATATCTATATTATATACAACAATTTTAACTACCTTAAGTGAATACAATATCAGTTAATTGGAGACACTAGTGTTTTCCATTCCCATACTACTGGAAAGCTTATCTATAGATCTTGTATTCCCCCCAGTGGCCTTCTTTAAAGTATGCTATATAACCAAGTACAGCTTCAAATTAAGGATATTGCTAAGGCGCCAGGTAACATATATAACAGCGTTCAAAATCAGATATCCATATTTATAATTACGGATGCTCTCTAAAGCGCATATTCAGCCACTATAAATAGTATTTTTAAATCTAATACCAAGCTTAAATATCCGCGTATGCCAGAGATTAATATTCTACTATTTGTAAAGACAACGCATATAAACCTAGGCCCTATTATAGAGAGCGAGGCTTCTATAAGTGGCAACTACTATATACTTAAGACGATCTTTCTAGAGCAACTACAACTTAATTACAACAACGATTTCTAGGGCCAATTATATCTGGCATACAGTAATCAGAAAACCATAAAGCTTATCCACACCTATAAGCAGGAGCGGGCGGAGGCTGCGCTCCCATATAATAGCCACCGTTGGGTACTACCTATTCCAGGTCTTTAGCACCTCCGGTTAAACTTCCTATATACAATTATAAGGACTTTCTTTAGTAGTAAGCAATATGCGCAGTAGTACTCTACGCTCTACACTTATATAAATCACCTTAGGCAACGAAATATTCCTATAGAGCGCCCTCCCTTTCACCATCTTAAGGAGCTAGTACTGCACAGTTTTAATGCCTGTATTGTTGCGCTCTTCTTAACACATATCCATAGTAGGCTTAATATTTATAAAGAAGGTGCGGTTAAAAGATATATTAGATCCTTAATGCCCAAGCAGTTTCTATAGCATATTAAGAATATCCGTACAGCAGGCTTTAGCTCTAAAGTCAGCTAAGAGGCCAATAAATTAATTCCTCTACACCCCTCTACCTATGGAGGTTCTTAGATTATAGATCAATTGCTTATAATGCCTAGCTCCGCTACTACAAGCCAGCCTACTCAGATCGTCAATATAGAGTTCTTTAATCATATTTAGTATCTATAGGTGGTTAAAACATATAAAGTATTAAAATATGCTATTAAGCATGCGGATATCGGCCTTTTAAAGCATATAATTACCTGCCTTTGCCTTTACTTTACTAGATCAAGGAGTAACAACTATATATCTAAAATAATGTACTTCTGGAGGTTAATTGTAACAGAGGCGTGTAACCCAGTGCTTTAGCAGGCCGTACTGGCAAATGGGCTAATTAATAATTGCAAAGAGCCAAATAGCTTTTTTAAAGCTAATCAACTTAATAAACTACTAAATCTTCAGCTAAAGGAGTTACTCCAATCACGCGGAAACTCAACCTTTAAAGTAGACTCTCTATTTAGGTGGAGTATTCTTACCATAAGCTATACTGGACCTCTTCATACTAAGTTTAAGGACACGTTTAGTAAGCAGACGATATCCAATTATACAATTAAGTTTCCCGCGGTTAATATCCAGTCCCTTATAGATATAATTGCTAAGGACTTAATTATGCATCAGCGTGTACAGGACGTTGGGTTTAAGGTGCCTACTATTCTTTAACTTGGATTAGAGCGGCTTTTACAGGGCAGCATTGCTGATTTTAATATACGGATGTCTTATATTAGCAGTTTACTATATAACCCTTATAAGGACAGATTTGATAAGGCTACAGATAATATGCTAAAGGACTTTCAAATACTTAGGCTTATAGTATGTTTCTGTCTTAATATATTAAGCTAGTTCTTTTTACTAATATTAATTCTAGCCAGCGTATAATCTTCTTAATGTGTAGTATATAACATAGCAGTTAGCTATTTTATGGTGCGGATATATAAATCTCTTTATCTTAGCTTATGCGGATATCTTTATCTTAACTTATATAAATATCTTCACCTTAGCTTATACAGATATCATAATATTAATTAAGTATATTTATTAAATATAAGGCAGAGACTTGATTCCTATATATATAGTAGCAAAAAGGTAAGAGCTACTATTTTATTATTATAAACCCGTAACAACAGCCAACCCATAGTAATAGCTAACTTGTATCTACTTATTTGATATCTAGTAGCCCAGCATTACATACAAGTGCAATAACACCACGCCTTAGGAATGCAAGCTCATCCTTTATCTCACTTAGAGAATCTCTAAACTCATTTAACTAGCAGTCTATAGCTTAAATATCTTTCGCCATATTAGTTACCTGTTCATAAACTATATTAATACACGCAGAAACAGCGATTATTAAATATACCCTAACAGATCCTATGCCAGCGGAAGCGGCAGCAGTAATAGCAGCACCCAGCATGCCAGCAATTAGTAAAAGAGTTAGAGGAGCAGTGGCAGAGCAGGTGCCTCTACAGCCACGCGTACTACTGCAAGTGGGAGTCTTAATAGGGGGGGAGGCGTAATAGTATAGGTGGGAATGGTACAAGAATAAAGCTATGCGGATATCAGTAATATCCGTATTATTAACACATAGATACTATACCTTCTTAATAGGCGTTTCAGCTGGATTATTAGCAGAAGTTAATTTTGTACATTTTCTGCCCTAAGGTATAACCAGCTCTAGATTCAGTAAACTTTCCTATACACATGTTAGCTGACAGAATAATAGTATACTATTAGCATATACCTTTCCGCACGGCCTGCCACCCATATAACATCTTAAATATACACCCCTAAAATAAGGCCTAGAGTCCTTCTTATAAACGCGATATTTATAGCTATACTTCTTATATAGAGTATATAGCGGATTGCGCAGCTCACCAAAGCTACCCTTAATATTCTGGATATATATCAATATCCGCTGGCAACTTTCCTTCATATTCTCCCAAACACCAGCTTTTAAAGTGTACCATTTATTCGCTAACAGCACTTGGATAGGAAGGCGCTTATTTATATTCATAGTACTGCGGAGATTGTAAGGGCTGCGGAGATTATAAGAGGATAGAGAAGGGCTTTTAGGAAAGTTAGCATTATCAAGATTACTCTCTTTATTATTATCTAAAATCTCTAACATTTCTATTGGGTTACTATAAAAGGTAAATTAGTAAATAAGACATTAAAACAGTATAACTAACATATACAATTTAATGGCTATCTTGGCCTTTAGATTTATATTAGCAGCCTTTTTAGCCTACTTTCTAAGAAAAGAAGATAAACAAGCCTTATTAAGCCTCCTTTTAGAAGCATTAGGTAGCGGCAGCAGAGAGGCAGACGGCAAAGAAGTAGACGGCAAAGAAACTGACTATAAAGTGGTCCACAGCAAAGATATAGGCAACAGAAAGGCAGGCAGCGAAAAGGTATGCGGATTTTCAGCAGATTTCGCTCTATCTATATTTTTATTATCTACTAAATCCTATAAAGAGCGCTTTGGTACATATTTTCTAAAATTATATTAGCTATAGGCATAATTTAGTATTAGAAAGCTTACTCTTTAGGAACAGAGTCCAAAGGCTTAATAAGAGTAGCTATAGCATACTTAACAGCATCCTCGTTCATTTTACACATATCAAGTTCCTTAACTGCCTGGCTGCTATTATTTACATTAATATTATTTACAGGTGTAAATAAAGGTATTGTAGATGGTAGAATGCTAAGGGACAGTGGATGAAATAATAATAATAAAGTTTACAGTACAGTGCTGTAAGGTGGAAGGTTAATAGAGGAAGAAGAGGTGCAAAGGTTAATTAAAGGTAAATATCCACACTACTGATTTTATTAAATTAGCTCACTAACAAATAATTGCTACTATAGTAACTCACCTTAGTAATCATCAACGGTGCGGATATATAAATATCTTCATCTTAGCTTATACGGATATCTTCATCTTAGCTTATACAGATATCTTTATCTTAGCTTATATAAATATCACAATATTAATTAAGTATATCTATTAAATACTAAGTAGAGACTTAATTCCTATATATATAATAGCAGAGAGGTAAGAGCTACTATTTTATTACTCTAAACCCATAATAACAGTTAACCCGCAGCAACAGCCAACCTATATCTACTTAAATTCTATATCTAGTAACCCGGCGTTGCATATAAGTACTATAATACACGCCTTATAAACACAAGCTCATCCTTTATCTCACTTAAAGAATCTTTAAGCTTACTTAACTAGCAATCTATAGCCCAAACATCTTTTGCTATCTCAGTCACCTATTTATAAACTATATCAACGCATACAGAAACAGCAATTGCTAAATACACCCTAACATTTTCCATACTAGCGGGAGCAGCAGTAGTACCAGAAGCAGCACTAGGCATACTAGGAATTAGTAAAAGAGTAGAAGGAGCAGCGGCAGAACAGGTGCCTCTACAGCTGCGTATATCACTATAAGTGAGATTCTTAGGGGGAGGGGAGGTCTCCGCAAGGGGGATAGTGCGGGTATAAAGCTATACAGATATCAGCAATATCCGTATTATTAAGATGCGGATATTATACCTTCTTAGTAGGCGTTCTAGCCAGACTACTAGTAGAAGCTAATTGCACACGTTTTTTATACTAAGGTATAACCAGCTCTAGTCTCAGCGAACTATCCTATATGTATATTAGCTAATAGAATAATAGTATACTTTTTATATAACCTGCCACTTAAGCGATATCTTAAGTATACACCTCTAAAATGCGGCCTAGAGTTCTGCTTATAAACGCGACATTTATAGTCTTACTTAACACATAGAGCATATAGCAGATTGCGCAGCATACCAGAGCTACCCTTAATATTCTAGACGTGGGTATATCTTTGCTGGCGAGCTTCCTTCATATTATCCTAAGCACTAGCTTTTAGGGTATACTATTTATTTACTAACGGCACTTAAATAGGAAGGCGCTTATTTATATTAATATCTAATATTATAGCTCAGGCCGTCTATATACTGCGGAGCTTGCAAGGGTTGCGGAGATTATAAGAGGATAGAGGAGGGCTTTTAGGAGAGTTGGCGTTATTAAGATTACTCTCTTTATTGTTATCTAAAATATCTAACATTTCTATTAGGTTACTGTAAGAGGTAAATTAGTAGATAGGATATTAAAATAGTATAGTTAACACTTACAATTTAAAGGCTATCTTATACTAAATATTTTACACAGTAATTCTATCAGCCTGCCTCTTAAGAGAAGCAAAAGCATAACAATAATCAAACTTTTTAGAAGCAGCAGGCGGCGAAGAGGCAGGCAGCAAAGAAATAGGCGGCAAAGAGCAAGGCAGCAAAGAGGTAAGCGGATTTCCAGCGGATTTCGCAATAGTCTTATTATAGTGCTCTGCTAGATCCAACAAAGAGTGCTTTAATACATATTTCCTAAAATTATATTAGCTATAGGCATAATTTAGTATTAGAAAGCTTACTCTCTAGGCAGAGACCCTAAAGAATTAGTAAAAGAAAGAGCGTCCTTAAAAGCGTCCTCAATTATTTTATTATCAATGTCGCGCATATTAAGTTCCTCAACTAAATAGCTGTTAGACGTATTTAGAGGTGTAAAAAAAGGCATTATAGAGAGTAGTATGCTAATGGATAGTAGATAAAACAACAATAATAAAGTTTACGGTGCGATGCTGTAAGGTAGAAGGTGCAGAAGTTAATTAAAGGTGAATATCCGCGCTATAGATTTTATCAAATTAGCTTACTAACAAGTAATTGCTATAGTAACTTACCTTAGGAAACATCAACCACCTTATATACGCTTATTTGTAACGCGCAAATCCTTTATAGTTAAGTTACTACTAATTAAAGTAAGTGGGCGCCGTCTAGTTAACTTGCGAAGTAACATTAATATAGAATTACCACTTAATTAAGGTGCTAGAGAAGGGTTATAAGCGGATATTAGGTTTATTTAGTAAGCAGATTTCTTACTTTCAAAGTGCACAGATATATCCTTTCATTTTCTCCTACTGCGAGGCGGATCTAATATTAGCTAAAAGGCTTAAGGTATAGTAGCCTAAGAAGAACAGATAATATCTGGTTAAGAGGATTATAAGACACTTAAACTAAATAACTAATATAATATAGGTTCTATGGGTTTTAGGAGCTTTTAGTACAAACCTTAATATCTCTTTAGATAAAAATCTAATGGACTTTTTAAATGCGTATGCAGAAATCAACACTTAGCACCTAGATATTAATTAGAGCTCTGCCCCAGTCTTAGTTAAGTTAATAAATAAGTAGAACGCTAAGGAATATTAAATACTAACCTGCTAAAGCTGTATTATATCCAAAACCGAGGGCGGAGATTAAGCACTAGGCTGTAGGTTCTAAGCCACACCCAATTTAGAAGGCGGGGATTGAGCATTAGCACGCGAATTCTAAACTACGCCTAGTTTAGAGGGCGGAGATTAAGCATTAGCCTATAAACCCTAAGCCTTAGAGTTTCCTAGGAGCGGAGATTCAGTATTATAACTTAAATCCTAAGGCTTAGGATTCTCTAAAAGCGGAGATCTAATACTATATTGCAAATTCTGAATTTCCAAATTTCCTACTACCTAGGAACTAGTGCTACAGTACAAATCTTAAACTTTGGAATTTTTCGTAATTGGAGATCCAGTGCTGTATTGCGAATATTAAACCTTAGGCTTATCTAAAAGTTAAGACTTAGTGTTACACTATAAGCTCTGATACTTAGACTGCCCTAAGGATTTAGATTTAATGCTATGCTATAAGCTCTAATATCCGGATTGCTCTAAGGGCTAAGACCTAATACTATGCTATAAGCTCTAATATCCGGATTGTTCTAAGGGTTAAGATATAGAGCTACCTTATAAGCTATAATACCTAGCCTACCCTAGAGACTGGTTTCTAATACTATAGTATAGACTTAGATATCCAGGAGCCGTAGGGAGTTAATGTCTATTGTTATAGTATAGACCCTAATATCTAAGAGGCCAATACTTAATACCTAACAACAACTGATGCTAATTATTGCCCTAGGGCTGTTAATACCCAGCCTGACTTTAGGATCCTAGATATCCGCCCTGTATTAAAAACTAGACCTAACCATCGCGTTGCTAGGACTAATATCTATTATAGGGTGTTAATATACTTGGCCCAGAGGTATTCTGCTAGCTAGAGTTTAAGCTAGCCAGCTGCGTATTCCTGCTAGATATAGACTAAGAAGGTAATAGTGTCAGCAGCCCTACATGCAAATTTTTAGTGGATATTGATTGAGGTAGCTAGGCTACTTATATTTACAGATATTAAGCTGCTAATACTATACGCCTCTCCACTACCCTAGACTGTGGTAATATCTACTCTACATTATCTTTTAATTTACTTGCTAACGCTAATAGCTAGCTCTCTACCTAATTTACCTTTTCTACCTCTGCTTAAATAAAGGCAATAAACTTATCTAAATTATTACCAAGCTAATTATAATTCTAATTAGGTAGGTTTTTCTTAAGCGCTTTATAGCTAGTTATATACTAGGCATAGCTATAGAGGGCAGTAATTTGCTTATTAGATATAACATAGCTTAAGGTTAGATTCCAAATAGCGTGCTAATATTTCTTCTCCATCCAGTTATAGAACCAATTTTTTATGCTTATAGTAAAGGCCTTTTATTATATCTTCCTTAGAATCCCCTTTATATGCGGCTTATGGATATTAAACTCTTTAAAAGCCCGTAAAGTAGGATTATAGTTAGAGCAACAACCCTAGCCACTAGTAGACGGAGACTGTTCCTTATAGTTTTCCAATATAATCTTTTATAAGCAGCCCTTTTCCTTATTTATAAGAGCATATATATAATAGGAGAGAGCTGCTCTTTTCTTAGCTTTAGTCTTTAGGCGCCGCGCTGGCTTCTTTAGTAGAATATCCGCAGGTAGAACTATAGATGTTCCACCTAGACTAAGCTCTTACTCTATATTAGATACGGATAAATTAGAATTAGCATTACTGTACACAGACACTCTTAAAGATATATTGCTAGCAAAATTAGCAGCCTTGTTCTCTTGTAGCACCTATCACTTAACACAATATTCGTGGCTAAGTTGACTTGGCTAAGATTAGAAGGCTCTACTAGTATAACTGTAATTTTTGGCTGGCCTAGCAATATCCTTATATAGACCTTTATACTAATCCTTAATTAGAAATATTGCCTTACCTTTTTAACCACTACCATAAGCACCGCGTCTAAGCTATTGCCATATTATATTAATACACTTATCTTTATATATGCAATACTGCGCAATATAGTTAATATTAGGAATATTAGCGCTATGGGTAAGCGTGTTAAAGGAGAGCAGAATGCGGATTTCTGAGTTAGGCTTTCTAAACTCCTTATATAGTCTGTCTTTATCTATAATAGCTAATAATATATAATAAAGCTAAATAGCTCTTCTAGCCTATGCTTCCTAGTACCTATAATATACCAACCATAAACAAATTAAGTCCCTGCCTAGTAATATTAGGTCCTTTAAATTAAGAAAGATAATTATCTTTAGGATCCAGTGGGGAGTTAGCGTGTATTAGATTCTCTGCTTAGCAGATATAGTGGTATATACACAGTCTATAACAAAGTATAAGCTCTTAAAGAACTTCTTAGTTCCTTATTTAACGTATTCTCTAATAATTAATAGATCTAGCTAGTCAATCAATATTTATACTATATTAATATTATTTTAAAAGCCTATTAACTCTTAAACAATCTTAAACATTATATTATTAAGCGTTGCAGTATAAGTAAACCAAGGCTTCCGCCCTAATAACAACTATACTTTCTATAGCTATATATACAAATTTCAGAATAAACCCCCCTAATTAGCTATAAGGTGTACCTTATTAATTACTACTAAGCCAATATACATATAAAAGGTAGGGTTAGTAAGAGTCTTATAGAACCTTTTACTAACTAATAGCTCTAGTAATATTAAAATATAGGTATATACTCCAATGCGGATTTCCTATAAAAGATATATAGATATTGTCTTGGCGTATATATAAACCAGCCTTATTCTAGGAAGCTCCTTAATCTTTACCTTCTGCTCTATGTTAATCGCATTAAGTAGCAAGATAATAATTACTACTAAGGCCTAAAGGAGATATAGCATTGCTTATATTATCATACTCTTACTAAATAAGGTTTTTGTAATAAGTATTATATCTTTTTTCTTAAATAGCAGCCACTTAAGGGCTTTAAGCTGCTCTATATATCCGCAATACAGATATAAAAAAGCAATAGCCTTATTAACCTTACTTAGTTGCTAGGCCTTGCTCTCTCTATAAAGCGCAAGAAGCTAATCTTAAAAGTCCTATAGCTATTACTCCTAGTCCGTTCTATAACTCCTCTAAGTCTAATTATCCAACACCTAATACTGCCGCGGCTGTTCTAGCACCTTATTTAACTTCCTCCCTCTCCACCTAGCGGGTTTTGGTGCTAGCATATAGTAGATTTGCCTAGATATCTATAACTTAGTAGTTAGCGCATAATAAGGTTTTAGTAGGTGTTATATACTATAACACGGACACTATATACCCGCTAGGCTATAATGGGTTCTTTAAGGTGGTTATTATAGATCTATATGGGTTTTATATATATTAGCTAGCGTTTAATAAAGTTATATATAGTTATAGAATTGCTAATAACGCAATTTTTTTTTTTAATGAAATTAATTATAAGACCTAAAAATACCTAAGTAATAAAAATAATATATTCTAAAAGCCTAGGTTCTATTGTATAATTAATTAACTTTAGGAAATAATATAAAATATTAGTGTTAAGTTATTCTAATATCCGCATCCTCCGCAACGTGGATATCTGTGGATTTACTAAGAACTGTCGCGGAACACGCTTAGACGTGATTCTGGTGGTTTTGCATAAACGTAGTTAGTTAGCGTGCGGACCGATTGAAAATCCGGACCAATAGAATCGCGTCTGAGCTTACTAAGGTAACTTCTGAGGTAAGAAGCTTTAAATAATGCCAGAAAACGTGAACGTGGTTCGCCTAGAACAAGATCCCTAAATCTCGGCGCGACCGCGACCCTAGACTGGAACTACGTCCGATGTGCCAAGCTTCCAGGGCCTCCATGTAGTCTTAGCGCATACCTTCTTTTGATGCTATGGCTTTGGTGGAGCTTCAAGAAGTTGATTATTGTCCACATGGAACAGTGGATTCTGGCCATCTTGCAAGTGCAGATACATGTGCTGCACAGTACGCGGTGAGTGGTGGGCCGCCTCTGCCGACCGGAATGACCTCACTGCACCGTACGTGAACTGCCGTTAACGCCCACTGCTAGGGCATCATCAGGCAGCTGAGAGCGCCAGGCTTGCCAACAAGGCCGTGCGAAACAACAACATGAACAACCCTTCATCTACACCGCTGCTACTTTGACCTGCTAACGACTCCATTCCTGCGCTCTTTGGAGTGGAAAAGGTCTGCGACCTCAACCGCCTTCGCTTTCACATCACACCTTCCATTCCGATATGACAGCCTTACGGTACTCTACCCCAGGATTCGCTCCGACCCCGCCAACTTTCAAGTCTCCGACCCAGCACTGTCGTCCTCACCGCGCACAGAAGCATGGAGGAATTCCTCGAGAAACTGAAGGAGTTGACCCTCGCCGCAGTCTGCGGACGTCGCTTCATCCTCATCAAGAGTTTGATCAAATGGTTCAGAGAGCATCCCGACAAAGTTGCAAACCTAGCGAATAAAGCATATGCCAACACATCACACCTCGGTCTGCCCATCCAGCCTAAGAGTATCTTACATAGCGATTGCTTGCTTCTCGTCTTCAGCCTCCTCCTTGAGCTCGGCTACGGTAAACTCATCCATTCTTTCAAACGTCGGATCGATGACGGCGAGTCCTTTTCGAGTATCGACAACAAACGAGCAAATGAGATACTTGTCGAGGCCGTGCGGCAATCTGAGCTGGCTGCAACGGATCAGGAAGGACTGGCAACTCTGTTTGAGAGACGGAAGTGGAGATATCGCCCTGCTCTTCTAGAGTACGATCACCAACGCGATTGGGATCACGAGGTTATTTTGCCTCTCTTGACAATGGAATCAATCAACACCAAAGGAGGAACAGCATCTCTCTGGTTCATAGACGTGCCTGTGGAGTTTGTGAACGACATGCTCAATGCAGTTGTCGCGCCGTTTAAGAGGAAGCATGAACCGACAGGAATAGAGGTGCGGGAGCTCCGTTTTATCTGTGTCGTTGCGCATCAGAGATCAGAGCTGACATGCAGTAGTGCTACCGCTTTGCGCTAAAGACATTGAAGTTCGGCGACCATTACGGCACCGAAAAGAAAGCATTTCAGCTACTTCGGCATAACCGAAACATGATTACGTATCTCGGAGAATTCACATACAAGTTCGACTACCAGAAGAAGCTCAGGACCGCCAGTCCTACTGCCGAGGAAGTTTGCACTTACAACATCCTTCTCGAGTCTGGCGTGTTAGACTTGGAGACATACTTCATAAACGCACGCCCTCCTGTGCATCCATCGGAAATTGCAGGCTTCTGGAAGGAGATGTACAGAATTGCCGAGGCGCTTCTCCACCTGCATGAGTTCCCGAGCGAGACTGGAGACACGGGAGCCAAATGCTATGGGTCGGTGCTTTGAGTGGTATTTGGGATCATTCCGCTAACCGAAGCAGATGGCATTGCGATGTAAAGCCTTCCAATATCCTTTTGGCATTTGACCAGGCGACCAAACAATGGCATTTCAAGCTTGCCGATCCTGGATTTGCGTGTTTTGCGCAGCACAAGTTTCCGGATAGCAGCACAAAGTTGCCGACGATCAAGATCGATGCGGAATGCGGAACGGCCTCGTTTGGTAAGTATTCTTGTTCACCTCTGCTACAACATGCACCTTATAAAAGAGCAGGATCACCTGAGCGAGACAGTCAGCCAGACGGCGAATTTTACCAGTCCGTTGACATTTGGTCCCTCGGCTGTGTCTTCTCTCTAGCCGCAACATGGATCACGCTGGGAGCTCAAGGCGTGGTTCAATACTTGATTACTCGTATCAAGGCCATACGAGCAATGAGGATACCGACAGGACTTCCACGAGATGACCAAGCCTTCCACGACGGCCAGACAGTGCTCAGAGTGGTGTCCGACTGGCATAAATATCTCATCCAGCTGGTTCGCCGAATAGATGACATTACTCCCGAGATGATCAAGCTCATAGACGACCACATGCTTCTCCAGGAACCGACAGAGAGGTGCTCGGCACAACAAATTCTTGACAAGATGAAGGACATCCTCGATAGCATCGACACCTCTTCGCCTAACGAGAAACTACCTTCAAACATCATAGACGGTCTCATAAAGATGGACAAAGAAGCTCCATCCGATTTCATTGAAGGCGCCGACAAAATCGAAAGCTTAGAAACCTCAGTGACTCGTCTGTTGAGAAGGCCATCCACCCAATACGAATACAGAGCCAGCAGCAAGTTCAGCGACGTCCGGTTGAGGAAGACAAGCCACCGTTCGGACCTAGGCTCTGGTCTCCGGCCGGAGGGACTCGAACGGAGCGATCTGCTAGATCCGCTTCCGGTCATCACCGTCGAGACGGCGTCTCCGCGTTCCGGAACTCGGAAAGCGGAATCTGAAGGCCCCCCGGCCCCGGCAACCTCGACTCCGGAAAGCTTGTCACCAGGGTCTCTGGTGCAACCTGAAGAGGAACCCGCGCCGGGGACTTTGGACGCTTTTAATACCCATACCACGGACCGGTCTACAAGTACCCTTGTGTCAACCGTGTCTTATTCCGAAGCCAAACAGGCCGTCCTAGACCTCGACCTGGCGAAGTTGCAAGAGATTGCTCGAGATCACCCTGGAATCATCAAGAGCATCAGAGACAGCAATAATCGAACACTCATGGACACCTTGGTCCAGTTCACCAAGTTTCAAAGTCCCAACTACGCGGAGGTGGCAGGCCTCCTGAGAGACAAGGGGGTTGAGTTTACTATGACGAACAACTCCACGTTTTCGGACACATACGCCAATGCCATGGATATTGTTGATCGGCACAGGGCTGAACGGGAACGAACAGCGAAAGTGGAAGAGGAGGCAAGGCAGAAGAGGGACCGGAAGGCCGAAAAGCAGGAGAAAAAGAAGGATAAGAGGTCCGGCGGCGGTCGTAGTCGCATATCCATTTGGAAACCCTCCTAAAGAAATAGCACTGGCGTCCCGGGGCTTTCCAGAACACATACTTCGGTCTCGTTTCAGGATCCCGACGAATTCGAAGACATCTCAGAACCTATCAACGACCCACACCTCGAGGCCCTGGAACATCAATGGCAAACGACTGTCAATACCTGAATACGGTGTAGGTTCGGTGGTGTGTCAGTGCAAGCTCTTGTGGACACGGTTGAGGAGTTCAAGAGGCACCAATTTGCTTCGGCGCCCAACAGATGAGCCTACCAACATCGCAGAGTCACAAGGCTGCCGAGACACGACCAGTTTGCGTATGTTCATAGCCATTGTTGATTCGTAGAAGAGAATCTTTAAGCGCCTTTGGGGTCGATTGGCTGTGATCATCACAAGTTTCGGTGGCCAAAACAATTTCGACACCCGGCAAAGGGAGTGGTGCAGGCTCGGCATGCTGATGGTACATGTATGTACAGTGCAGCCACGAGCTCAGGTTAGCTGGGTCATTTGCCCGGTTTCAATCTTTGTATGCTCAGGTTCAAAAGCGGAAATGAAATTTGACAGTGTCATTCCTGGGGAAATGTGCATTCGTGTATCGCTTGGACTTAGACAAAATGTGGTGCTCGGAAGTGGCTTGAGACACGTAGGGCTGAGGTCCCGAAACTGCTTCCTGCAAGCTCCAACGTCATCGACTGTCAAGGGAAACGTGAAGCTCCAAACCCCGGGCCGCCTCCATTCGAGCTCCATATTTCCCCGCAAGAAAATCAGGGCAGTTGCGATTGCTGTTGCCAACACGCCAACGACCAGTTTTATAAGCTTTCCGTGGTCCAGTTTCGGGACCCAACCGCCAAGACTGCCAAGATTTTCATTGCAAGCTGTTGGATTTGGACGAACTCTATTTTTACAGTGTGGATGGATGGACAGTACTGGAAATAGAAGGGCCCATTTCTGAACCCCCCTTAGAAATAGACAACATCTTATCATTGGCTGCTTCATTTCTTGGCTAACTTCTTTGTTAAATTAAGGCGCCAGCCGAATGATTGGTGGGATCGAGTAAGTTCCGAACCTTTGGCCCGATTTCCACCCCTCTTCTCATAGGAAGCTCGGGCTCCTCGGAGATCTCTCATAGGAGAGCCAAGCTCCAGAGGCTCCGGGGAGAGCCAAGCTCCGGGGAGAGAGGGCTCCAGGGAGAGAGGAGCTCCGAGAAGGCTGAACTCCGGTGAGAGAAGGCTCCAGGAAGAGGGGAGCTCCGGGGACGGCTGGGCTCCGAGGAGCCCTCTCGTAGGAGAGTGGAGCTCTAGGGAGAGCCAAGCATGGTTAAGAAGGATATAGGCCCCGGGAGATATGGATTTGTTGACTAAGTGGGACGCTAGTGTTCGATGCTTTGACTGGACGTTCAAAGGACTTGTTCATAGTATAGGTGGCACATGCGAGGATTAAGAGATTGGCATTTAGACGAGCACTTAACTGGTATACGCCCGGCTTTGGACAGATCTCCTACACCTGGTGTTCGCGACCCAACGTCTCGGCAGTTCCGCGAAATTTCAGGCACTCCAGCTCCGACTGGAACTCCAGCTCCGGCTGTGGGCGCAGCTAATAAGGCTACAATGAAGGCTATCCTTAAAGATTTTAGGAAACTTTACTGTGAGCTATCTAGGGTTAATAGTTTCAATAAACTTAATGCTGCGGGCAAGGTAGAATGGATAGACGCGTAGAAGATAGAAAAGACAAAGCATACAGCAATAGCTGTCTAATTATTCCCCAATAGTTCTTTATTTTATTCTATTCTATATACCCTAAAAATAAAAGATAAAAAGAAACTTAGAAAGGGGGCGTTTTCTTATTTTTATAGCTCTCCTTTATTATTTTTTCTTCTTTATTTATAAAAATAAATATGCTATAAAAGAAACTGCTCTTTAGTATTATTTAGTATCACACCCCTCGCTACTTAGTAATCTTCTTAGACTAGATTAGAGTAGATCTAAGTTTAAATCCACTCCATCTAGCTAGTAAATTATTTAACTCTAGGAGCTCTATAGAGCTCCAATATATTTATATACTATATTTAGAAAATCTTGGCATTAGTATAGTGTGGTAAAAGGAAGCGTACAGTTAAAACTCTTTAGTACAATACCTAAGGATACTAAATTTAGTAATTAGTAGAAGCTCTGTAACATCCTTAGCTTTTTTAAGGTAGTAGTTAATATAGAAGATAAGGGTAGTATAGGGGATAAGGATAATATAGGGAGTGAGGATAATATAGGGGGTTAAGGATAATATAAGGGCTAGGGGTGGTATAGGGGATAAAAGGGGTTTAGTTATTATCTTAGTGTAAGGTAATAGGCTCCGTACTACCTAGCCATGGTATAAACCCTAAAAGGCAAGTAAGTGACTGGTAAGATACTAGGCACGGCTATATAAAACAATATATATAGGTAAAGGTGACTTTATTACCTAATACTTAGTTACCTTTACTACCCTACTAAACTACCCTCTCCGTAATTATAGGTACTTAAATAGCTAAGAATTTGCAGTTTATAGTTATGCTACTATATATTATCCTAATAAATTGTCACGGATTGACTCAGCAGTTGCGAATAAGCTTGATTGCTAGCTATTGACCGTGCTAAGTACATTGACGCGTGATGGTTTAAGACGTTTGACAAAGAACAGGAACAGGTCAGGAAACGTGGTCGAAGATATAGGGATTGCGATGGTACGTGCGTAGGTGTCACGGGACGAACGTGCGCGGGTAACTCCCATGACATAAATACTAATAAGAAGTACAATCTTTAATTATATATTAGCTGCTAATATCGCCGTAATTAACACTTATAACTTCCTCCCTAATAGCTACCTTATCTCCTTAGTCTGCTTATTTAAGCTTAATCTATACTCTTCGTGGCTATAATAACTTTTGTCACGGGACTGCCCGCGACACGCGCTACGCTAGACGCGTAGCTTTCCTTTCCTTATTTGATATCGCTTGGCAGATAGTTTATCCGCCCCGATTGCCCCTATATAGATTCGCCCGCAGCTGCATTCTTGTTGAGCTCTCCAGCAATCCTCTTGAGTCTCCACGACAGCTGTACGTAGCTATCAATTCCACGAATCTGATGCTTGTTCATCTAGTGTTCGCATGTGATACTTCGTCATCGTGACAACTTTTATCTAAAAGTGCCTATTTTAAGTATAGATACTATATATGCGGAATTTTCTAAATTTACTAACTCTAAATTAGTGGCGCTTATTGCTGCTATAAAGAGCAGAGATATAACTTAAGTTTAAAACCTTCTAGATAAAGGGGTAGATATTAATTCCCTATTAGCGAAGTTAGATAGAGTAATAGTACTTTCCACAGTAGTAGGTAAAGATAATTTAGACCTTATTGTGACGGTTGTGACGTCACGTGACCTTGGGCGCCCATTTAGGTACATATATGTTGAACCACAAGCTGCGAAGTCGATCTTGATCTTCTTCGTGCACTATCCTTTTGGCTGGTGGTTTGGCCGTCACACTTATCCAGTATCTACTTAGTATTAATACTAATTTTAATAACTTTGTGGTAATCTTACTGGCTATAGAGAAACGTACTAGTATTAAGATTATTAGAGCTCTTCTTATAGCTTGTCTAAATACCTATAAATATATTAGAAAAAAATACAGAGGTGCTGCTCTTTAGAGGGTTAGAGTTCTCCTAAACGTTAGTATTAATATAAATTCTTATATTTCTAAAGGGAATGATAATAACTAAGAAAGTTTTAATAATAGAATACGTTCTAGAGAAACGATATTTAGAATAGTAGTTATAGAAGTTAAAGATAACGATCTTAATTTAGTTCGCCTTTTTTTAGCTACTAGAGTAGATCTAAGCAGTATTATTATCGCATTACCTAAATTAACAGCCCCTATTCTTGCAATTTTTACTAGGTCTCTTTCTTTTATTTATCTTTTAATTAAAGCCAATAGGTTAGTAAACGTGCTAGTAGTTAAAGGACCTTGCTAAATAGCACTTTAGGCGGCTATTAAGGCCGGAAAATTTAAGCCTATTTAACTACTTTTAAGCGCTAGTATAGATATTAACACGGCACCTATACTATATAGTAGAGTAACTACGCTCCGTCACGGAGCGAGCACAAGCGGTGATAATATATAGCAAAGTAGATATTATTAAGCTATGTATATGAACTGCGTGATGAAGTCAGGACGTTGCGTGAGGAGAGAAGGTAAGGAAACGGGAAGAAAGGGTATATATTGTTAGTTTGGTTGCTTGGTTGACACGTGCACGGAGCAGAATAGGATTTGAGTAGCGGTCCTGGCAGAACTTGGCAGGATTCGCTGGACTTGGCAGAATATGGCAGAACGCGGCAAATTGCCGTGGATTGCCGTGGATTGCCATCAGATTGTCGTCTCGCGGTCGGTCTCTTCTTGCTGCGTCGGTGGAAACAGGTGGACACAGGTGGACGTGTGTAAGGTGTCACAGAGGTGTCCCGTGACACGCTCTAGGCCACTGCAATAAAAGGTTATATTATAGTTATAAATACTCTTCTTAGCTATAGAGTGTATATAAATATAAAACTAGTAAAAATTAATAGGCGTATTATATTAGAGGGTGCTATAGAATATAGGTGGAATAATATATTATAACGTATTCTATAAGCGAGTTACCAACATAAGTGAGTTACTAACTTTTTGCATACATAATACATTTTATATTATTATTTAACCACAACATAACAATAAATAAATATTTTCTATATGGAGGCCTATTTACTGGCGTTTAGGGCGTATACAAGCATTATATTATAATAAACTACACAAACTATATCTTAATGGAGCCCTCTGTCGTATACTATTTAACTCTACTACTAGAGCTATATCTTGAATATTACTTTACTAAACAAGTTGCACACCTTCTACAGCTATAAGAGTAGTTAAATGTAATATAAACAGACGTTTATGGGCTCTTTTAGCTTTCTAATAGTTATTTACGGCCTATAACTGCTTATTTTCCTTAAGTAGAAAAGCTATATTTTACATTGTTATTTCAGAACCCTTAACTATTTATAAAAATAGACGTTCTGCAAAACTTAGAGGGCTTTAACTACCCCTATTAATTAAACTCTTAAACGTTAATACTTGTTTTTATAATTATACTATATTATAGGGCGTTTTTAGAGTCTAAATAGAGAAGGCGGACCCATAGGGTGATTTAAGAGGAGTTATATAAATTTATAGCTTTAAGAGTACTTAACTTAGGTTAAACGGTACTAATCCTATTACTGTAAACCCGCTCTATATATTACTAGCCATTAAAGCTTCTGTATAAGCAGTTAGATATACCGTAATAAAGTCCAGCTTATTAATATAGTAAATGCCAAGCCATATATAGTCCTCTATTAGGCAACCGTATAACCGTTTTAAGGTTATAAAATGTTAGCGACTTAGTCAATCGAGGCGCGAGCACGGCAAGAGGGACGCGCAAGCCTGTACAATTAGTAGTCTATAAACGAGGATCCAAAGCTAGAGAAAGGAAAGGAGAAGAAGGGCAGCGTCACTCAAAGTCTTATACAATCCTCAAGTCACGTAAGCTCACGTGACTCTACGTCTACCATAACGTCTACCATAATCCACCGTTTTCCACCAGCGCCATAACATTACCCCTCCCTCTAAAAAAGCCTGCCCTCAGGCTTTGTATGTCCGTATTATATTTATAGGATATTCTTATCTTTATACTTAATAGGTAGCTTATTATCTTTACTATACTAGTACTCCATCTACTTATCTAGATACTTTAGGGGTCCTAGCTTATTAGGGTATTAGTTATAGAATTCTTTAAGCTTTTAGGGATAACCTATAAAGTTCCAGGCGGGGTACCAGGTTAGGTCTAGATTATAACCTTTCTATTAGATACGGTATTTTAGCGTTCCTTGTACTAGTTTATAGGCTAGTATTTTATTAACTTCCTATTTATCGTCGCCATTAACTTAAATTAGTAGTGGAGGCTTATTCTTTTATCCAGGTAGTAGGTTATTTATAGCTTTCCATAGCTTATCTAGTAAGAAAATAGGATGGACTTTAATTAAGTCTGGGAGCTTAACCTTATACAAGTTACCTTCTTTATTAAGGATCTTATATAGTTCTGCTATCTTATAGTCTAGCTTATAGCTAGGCCGTTCTATCTTTTAGTTCTTTGTTATAACCCAGACCTTATTACCTATAGTAAAGTCAGGCTTACGCCTATGCTTATTTACCTACTGTTCCATTAATCTCTAGGCCTTTTTTAGATTTATATAGGCTACCGCCCAGGATTCTTTTAAGTGTTTAGCGTATTACTAGGCTTCTTTATAAGATAGTTTTTCGCATATAGTTTATAGGCCTTCCGGTCTATTCCAGTTAAAGCTAGTATAGGGTAAATATCCCATTTCTAGCTAAATAGGTGCAAATCCCGTAGAGTTATAGGGTAGGGTTGCCTAGGCGTAGTTTATTAGGGGTAGCAGTTCGCCCTAGTTGTCCTAAAAGTAGTTAATAAAGGGCCGGAGTCTCTAGTCTAAGTATTAATTTACAATCTCCGTCTAACCGTTTGTCTGGGAGTAGTATACTATAGAAAGCTTTAATCTAATACCTAGGATCTGGGTAAACTTATTCCAGAAGGCTAATATAAACTACGGCCCTTAATTAGATATAATAGTATCTAGTAGTCCGTAAATTTGGTAGACATAATAGATATATAGTTAGGCCACCTCTTTAACATTAATATCCTTATAATAGGGGATTAAGAATAGGCGCTTACTAAAGCGGTTAACTAGGATTATAACTATATTATATCCATCGCGGTCCATAGGTAACTTATAGAAGTCCATAAAGATATACTGCTAGGGGCGTTCTAGTATTAGAAGTGGTTTTAATAGCCCTAGGGTCTTATCTTATGGAGTTATAGACCTATAGCAGTTGTTACAGTTCCGTATATAGCAGTTAATATCTATAACCATTCTAGGCTAGTAGTAGCGGTCGCCAATAATTCTATAGATCTTATTTTTTCTAGGGTAGGCTATAGAGACCTAGGCATGTGCTTTAGTAATAAGTTAAGTCTATAAGTTCTGTTCCTCTACTACTACTAGCCATTCCTAATATTTAAGTAATCTATTTTTAAGGGACCATAGGCTGGTAACGTTCTTTGCCTTTTTACGGTACTTCTATAGAGAAGGGGCCGTACGGTTTGTCTGCAGCAATTTATTAATTAAGTTAAGTCCTAAAGGGTTAATAGGATATATCTTGGCGCCTAAGGAGTCTATACTTAGTTCTACCTATATCTAGAGGTTAAGGTACTCTAGTTATAGTAGTATCTAGGTCCATAATAAGATCTTCACAGCTATCTAGTTACCTAGGTCTTGTTTGCGCCTTATAAGAGCATCCGCACGGTTTATAGCGCCTAGTCTATATATAATTAAGAAGTTAAACTAAGATAGGATATCCGCCTAGCGTGCCTGCCGGGCCGTAAGGGCCTTAGTTGTTATAAAGTATTCTAGGGCTTTATAATCAAAAACTACCTTAATAGGCTTAGGGGTCCCCTCTAGCTATATACGCCAGTGCTAAAAGCTAGAGATAATAGCCAGCATTTCTTTATTATGGATATAGTAGTTTAGCTTAGCATCTATTATAG
>Ga0307507_10004853_pt1 | contig 23072 bp, 16 predicted proteins | sample 7_EM_MG_FD_207223 | JGI IMG/M metagenome (GOLD analysis project Ga0307507, IMG submission 207223) | Populus trichocarpa ectomycorrhiza microbial communities from riparian zone in the Pacific Northwest, United States - 7_EM | ecosystem: Host-associated > Plants > Roots > Unclassified | place...
AATTCCACCCCTGTATAAAGGTGGGAATAAGGGGTCTTGAAACCTTTGCCAATAAAACGCTTAAAGACCCTATTGCATGCTCTCAATGAGGGGAATCTAACACAGGTATCTGCTGGATAATTGCATGCCTGTAGCTTATGATATTGCGTGAAATAGTAAATAGACTTCAAAATTTCATCAAGGTCTAAAGTTCGAGAGAAGTGCCCTTGCAAATGGTCCAAATCAGACATCTGATGGCTCAAATGAATGCTCTCGCCGAGAGGACTCTAATGGTAGTATTTCAGTCTTTATTGAAGGTCTGTAGCCCGAGATACTTTGTAGACTACTAGTCTATCTACTTAATGTCAGCTTTAGAGAGGGAACTCATACCTGAATGCCTCCTGTGGACAGTATTCTAAGTCTTTCTTAAGATTCAGTTATCTCAGAACACTCAGAGTTCTTGCTTTTGTGAGTAGTAAATAAAGTACCAAGAGTTCAAGGTGAGGTAGAAAGTTGGTTGAAGAAAGAGTGAAAGAGGCCTTTCAGAAGGGCAACTCAACTGGGAAATGAGTTGTGTGTTTGAAAATCTTGGCACTACTTTCAAAGTAAGCAAGCCCCCCAGAGTCCTATCCATATCTTCCAAAGTTCTAATCGGCACTCACAGCGTCCTATTGCGGACTCTCAGAGGTTTTTCTAACTAGTGTGGCAGCTATTTGTCCAAAGGTCTAAACAAAAGATGAGATGTGATTTAAGTTGGGACCAAAAATCTCACCGCTTCTGTACTCCCTCACTGGTAACCTAGAGCAACCAGCATGCCCCCGGAGATGCCAGGTGGCAACGGTCCACAACAGAAAGCATCATAAGTAGACTAACAATCCTGGTATTTTTCTACTCCTATATAGGCAATTTAGCATGTATAGAGTCCCTTAGGGAACCCCTGGAGGCTACTGTCCACAATCGAGAAACTCAGGAATACACCAACAATGCTGGAAGAACTCTGAGAAATTGTGGTTATACCACCTTCCACACCAGACACTAGGTCGTGCTCTACCACCCACTTGGAACTATTGAATACTCGAGTATAACACCTACTCTATTGGTACCTCATGTATGTTTTAGTGTCACCACTATCTCCCGGAATCTTGCAGTATTATCACTTACCTCAAGGTAACTTCATGGCTCTTTAGTATAGCCCTATGTCTTAAGAGTGCTAGGAGGTATAGAGGTCTGTGGCCAAGTCACTTGCTACAGAGAGGTAAGTATCATATACATCTGGTGAAATATTTTCTGCTGATATTGGTCGTTCTGTGATATTACCTTCAAGTCATACAAGAGGAGACCCTTTTATACAACAGGTCTTCCAAGATACTATGCCTATTGTGTGCTATTTTGGACCATTGACTCGTTTTATTACCCTCAGGGCCAATCCAAAGTGGGAAGATATTATAAGAGAGGTGTTATCAGAACATAATGCAAGTGATCGACCTGATATACTTGCCTGATTCTTGCATCTCAACCAGAAAGGCCTTCTGAAAGAGCTAAAGATATATAATATTTTTGGAGAATGTTGTGAATCTGTGTGGACAATTGAGTATTAGAGAAGAGGACTGCCGCACAGACATCTACTGCTATTTTTCAAGACTTATGAGCAATTTTGACTCCAGAAAATATTGACAGAACAATTAATGCTGAGTTGTCATTACCCACTTCAGTAAAGGCACAGGAGCTTTCAGATATTATTCAATCATACATGGTACATCGACCCTGTGGCTTCGAGATTCTAAATGCTCCTTGCCTTACAAGTAAAGGAAATCATGGGCTAAAATTATCCTCAAAGCACTTTCCATAAAACTTGATGGAAGAGCCTATTCCTTAACTTGAAGAAAATAGATATCTACTATATCGAAGGTGAAATAAGGGAGTATTATTCGAGATTCCAATTCAAAATAGACTCCTTGGAGCCACATTTAATGTCAACAATTGCTGCGTGGTACCACCTAACCTATATCTTTCATGGAAATATAAAGCTTATATTAATGTCGAAATATGTGTCTCTGTTCAAACTATCAAGTATATACTCAAGTATGCATATAAGGGATCAAATCAAACCACCCTGCAGGTGGATACAACTCAGGATGAGATCACACAATATTTGCAAGGACGATATATTGGTCCAACCAAGGTAGTATGGAGACTTTTGAGTATCAGATACATGAGGAATGGTCCCTAGTCACACATTTGGCTCTCCCTCTTCGGGGAGAACAACCAGTCAACTTTGCGGCGCATATATAAAATTAAGACCTGCATAAGAGAGTATTACTAGCCAGGTCAACACTTATGGCCTATTTTGATTATAATGTATAAAACTAGGATGGCCCCCAATATCTCTAGCAGGAATTTCCTATATATTATGGGTTCAAGGCTGAGAATAAAGTGTGATAGCCTTGACAAAGAAGTATGGCAATTGGGGGAAGGTATACTTGCAATGCACTTGCTGGAGAAAGATAGTATTTACGACGTTTACTCACAATTGTTCCGGGTGCTACATCATTTGACCATATTCATACAGTTGTTAGACAGGAATATCCTACATTTAAGGAAGCGTATGCAGTGCTTGGTTTATTAGATAATGAGCAGGAATGAAGTTCTTGCTTAACAGAAGCTGTAATCTTTGCCACTGGATATAGTCTTTAGATTCTCTTTTCGACAGCAGTTATATATCATGAGATTGCAGATCCATGGCGTCTATGGAATAGCTTTGCTCAACCCTTTGGTTATGATCTTGGACATCAACTCAATTGCCTTCAACTAAGTGGTTTTAATGTACCACAGCATATATCAAATCTTCATCTTGATTATGGACTATTTCTGATATCTGAATATTTGGCAACTATACAGAAAACACATCAACAATACAATCTTCTACTTCCCATTGTGGAATAGCAAGAGGTGGCTCATAATAATATTTTGATTGCAGAAGGATTGCGATGTGATTTTCATATAGAGAGCTTGAACACAGAATTATTAACTTCAATCCTAAAGGCTAAGCAGCGAGCATGGTATGAATCAATTATTTCATCCTTAGAGTAATCTGATGCAACACAATTCTTTCCTCAAGAACCTGCTGGAACTGGAAAGAGATTTCTGTATGGTGCTCTTTGTAGCACTTTGCGTGCATAAGGTAAAATGATGCTATGGGTTTCTTCTTCCAGAATTCCTGCAGAGTTGCTTCCTGGAGGACGTAACTCACATTTCCACTTTAAGATTTCTCTCAATATTCATGATGACTCTATTTGCTCTATTACCTCTCCCTTGGAGCTAGCAGAGTTGATTCATTCAACAAGACTTATTGTTTGGGAGAAGATCCCAATGCAACATAAATACTACGTTGGAGCAGTTGGTAAAGTATTGAATGATATATGCAAAATGAGTATTGGAAAGAAATTTGCAAATATACTAGTTGCTTTGGGTGGTGACTTTGCTCAAATCTTACCCATTGTAAGACATAGCAATCATGGAGCAATTGTGAATGCCAGTATTCAGAATCCACATATGTGTTCAAATCTTGAGTAGCTCTATTTACAACAAAATATGCACTTTATTTAAGATGACACCACTCAAGAATTTGTGAATTTTGTTGCTACCCTGTCTTATGATTGAAGAAAACATAGCATAATTCAATTTTCTGGGTATATTCGGCGATTTCACTTTCTTGAAGACTTTTGTGCTCAGATTTATCCTGTCGAGCTTCTCATCACAGCGCATTATAATTACAAGGCTTTTGGCGATCGAGCTATTCTCTCATTTCACAATAATACAATTACAGAATTCAAGAAACCTTTTAATCACCCAACTTGAAGGAACAATCATACATTTAATGCCATGAATTCAGTAGCGACAGATTAGTTATTTCCTAGATCTCAACATATTTCTGCTCTGTTTCTACCAAGTATGGAATGTGCATTACTACCTTCTTGAAAATTGTGTCTCCAAATTGGAGCATCAGTTATTCCCTTAAGCAATCCTTGTCCAAAAGAGGGTCTGTGTAATGGTACATGAATGATTATCATCCAACTAGGAAGATCCTTCATAGGGGCAAATATTTCTTGAGGAGAGTTTAATGACAAGGTACCACTGTTACCAGGTATTAAGCTCACAACTTTGAGGGTGATATTCCTTTTATTTAATATGAAAACAATTTCCTATTCAACTCTGCTTTGCTATGACAGTTAATAAATCATAAGGTCCGTTTCTTGAGACAGTAGGAGTTGACTTTGGAATCTCTGCATTTACTCATAGACAACGTTATGTTGTACTTTCATATGTTACTTCTCTTAAAGGCTTGAATCTCCTCTTTTCAGAGAGAAATTTGCTGGAAACAACTGATGATGTTGTCTATCCTAAAGTCCTGTTACAGTCTGCAAGTGTTTAAAATCCTGGTTTTAATTACTTGATTGTATTTTATTATAGCACATTTATTTTTCTCTTATTAGTGAACTTCTTGAAGTTCTAATAAAGTAAAAAGTCTTTCAATTAACATATCTGTTACTACTTTACCAACTCCGAGTAATACTTTATAAGACCTTGCTATATTTTCTGGCCAATTTATACTTTTAGTTATTATGTGGGTTGTACAAGTGGGAGTAGCGCTCGCGAGTATTATTATATAGTAGTTCAATCACGAAGTATGTGGTCGAGGTATGCTAAGAGATGTCTTTACTTTTAAGTTTTCTGTAACTTAAACTAGAGGTGTCGGTCCGTTGGTCAGGTCATGTTTAGATAATTTAGCCTACTTCTCTCCCACTTACTGAATTTAGACCTCTTGAAATATTCCAAGGAAAGGATATGCACTTAACTTCCTGCGCCTGTCATAATACGGTATTGTACCTTAACAAAATTAACCATACAGTATATCAATGAATAGGAAAAACTTGGGCCATGACAACAGCACTCCCCTACCAACCTCATTATAATAAGAAAAAGAAAAAACATAGAAGGCATGAATACATATTAGGATATCGAGTTAGAAATGAATATTTGATCTAGAGAAATATCTTTAGGAGGTGTTGAAAATGCTAGACTATGAGGAGGGTTGTCTTGCCATCAAGGGTTTGTATACGGTTAATTTTGTTAACCTCCAATACTAGGACAAAAAGATTCCTCCGATGCCTATTTTACACCAAAATTAGCCAACTTTGCCACCCTCCCCCTAGCCACAATCTTTATAAGAATCTACAAAATCATTGCTGTGTATTAGAAAATCCGTAGATAATATAATAGAAGTTAAAAAACTCTTGAATATCATAAAGGGATGGAGAAATGGTTGTTTAAGAAGCAGGAATTGGTTGTCATGTACCTTTTTGTATGGGGCCGATAAAACAATCTGGGTCACTTTCACACCAAGTGATGCAATCATCGACAATAGAAGCAGCATTGATTCCTTGCACTTCTACTTCTACAGGTTTGAATAGATTACAATTCTCTAGCTGCAAGAACGATTTGAGGTCTATCCATTCACACAGTGTTGGGAATTGTTGGGTTGAAAATGTTAAATTTAGCCCTAAAAGCAGTATCAGACGAATATTTTTGTCTATACTTTATATAAGGCTACCACTATCATCAATTAGAGACTACTTGGGTTCCCAGCATGCCCTGCCAATGTCCCATTCTAGGAATATGAAATTTTGAAGATCACAAGAATCATCCCGGCTGGTATTCGTGACTTGTGGCTGAATGCATCATTAAATATCACTGATCATCTCCCGTTTCTCAAACACAACACGGCAAGCAGGATCTGCTCGACTGGCCTGGAAGGGTATCTGTCCTGCATATATGATCTGATTCGTTTAAAAGGGACTGCCGTACTCAGCTTTTGTGGATTTTCCGAGGGTGTATGACTTGGTGGGGATTATTCTATAGATTGTATCATTTTTGTGCGTAGGAGACTACCGTTTGTGAATTTTGCGGGGTCTTACAACTTGGCAAGGGGTTGCCCCTGCCAGCCTCGTATGAGAAACTATATGACCCCGGAATGCATACAGAACGTCTGGTCAGGAGGGCTAAAACTAGCTCTGGGAGTGTCTTTACAGGCCCAAACTACGAACCCGAGACATCTAATGCAGGATTTTCGAGTCAGAGGGTACGATGTGGTTGGGTTGGCGATACCTAATAGCACCAAGGTCTCAAGATCTTCTCTTCTGAAGTAGATCTGAGAAAGTCTCTACTCCACACAGCTGTCAGAGAGATATGACCGAGGTCCTTAGCTCTCACTAGGGCGGGACTATCGCTGCTCTCCACAACCTTGGAGGATGTTGATCAAGAGAGCTAACTACCATCGCTACTTCCCCCAGAGATTCCCTCAGCAATTGGAGCATTGTTTTTTCTTTCTACCTTGCGAACACAGCTATACTTGAGAGTATACTGAAAAATACAGCACAATCAATAGTTTAGTGAGGGATAAAATGCTGTAGTCAGTATTTTCTAGTGTGATTGCTTCTTTCTAAGACATCTAAATATTTCATTGTACAGTATATGTCAATATACCCTCAAGAATAGTAGAGACTTTGCTAAAAGACTCTGGCCCTATAGTACTAATCTGAGGATAATGGTACATAGATTGGAGACAGGAAAAACAGCTAGCTCTTGTATTATCTCTACAGACAAGTGGTTATCCATATTAGTTTACAGTAAGGAATATTATGGAATTTAGTACAATGTGGTAGCTCTTGAGAAGAAGGGTTAGAGATAGGTAAAAGCTTATACCCTCTTGAGTTTGACAGGCCATATTAGCATTGACTAATTTCAAAGCAATTGGAATGTAGGATACTGGACTATGAGAGCTGTCATTTTAAAATTTCGATCTTTGTAGATAGTTGAATACCATTTTCTCTTAAGAGTATTAGTAGATTAAGGGTTTTCAGCTGAAAGCAGAGATTCTAGTTTCGAAAATTTTCTAGAATTCTGTGCAACTTGTGCTTCCTAATTGGAGGGTACAGGAGTATCACAATGACTTCTAAGTTATGTTTCACTTAAAGCTGGCCATGATACATGAGAGCTATTTCATCTACCATATACTTTCCTAGTACCTTGTATTCCAATTTGTGTATTCCCAGCCCGTGATACCACTTCCCATGGAATTCTCTAGTAAAGTATTTCTTTGCTCCACCCCAATTGAATTCTTTAATTCATATATAACATAGTCCACATCTTAGCTTGGATACTCCAATATAGCTGAAGGCTTTGTCACTTCTCTAGTTTACTGTTCCCCTTTGGCTAATCCTTCCTTCTCCATCCTGGCCACCAGCAATTCTACTCTCACAGCTCGGTGCTCTAATATGGCTAGTTTTTCCTTCTTCACTCTGGCCGTCAGCAATTTTGCTCTCACAGCTTAATGCTCTACTACTAACCTTTCCTCCTGTACTCTGATGGCTGGCCATTCTCCTCTCACAGCCAAGTAATACACCCTGGCCACCGGGAATTCTGGTCTCATGGCCAGGTGCTGCACCCTGGCTATAGGCAATTCTGCTCTGACGGCCAGTTGCCTAACTCAGGCTAACCCCACTCCTCTACTCTTGTCACTCTGAATATGACCTTCTCCAGTTTGGCCATCTGCTGCAGAATCAATTGGCCTCTTATTTTTGTCATTGCAATCTCTAATATTGGTCAAATAGGCTATTAGTGAGGACTCAGAATGCGGTCAAGCTTTTCACATTGCTCCTTTCTCCTCAATATTCATTTTGAGAAATTCTGCTTTACCTGTTTACCAGTTTTCCCGTTTTCAAAAGTAGCCACTGCAAATCTGATTAATTATCAATTTCCACCTAGGCTTAGCATTTGATGTCGGAAGTCTGATACAGTTGTCTCAGGGCTTAGACATAGTTGATATGGAGAATTTGCACTCAAGAGCAGGTCATAAATGAGGCGATTGCATAAATGTGACTAACACTTGAAACTGGTGATGCTGGCTGGTCATCCTTTCTAGAGCATCATGAAGTCTAAAGAGGGTATCTTCACTAAGATCTAATGAAAAAAGATTTGAGTAAACCAATCTGAAGAACAATTATATTGTATAATATACATTGATTGTTCATACGCAAGTGCTTCACAATGAATCTGATTTTCAGTAATAAGATGCACTTTCACGATTGTGAGTTTCATGGCATCATCCACAATTTCCAACTCTGTGTCAGTCAAGTACTTCCTGTCTAGTAGTTTGTATCCCTTTCCCCATACAAGATATGCTTTTTTCAGATTTTGCTCTAGTTCTGAAAAATTTCCTTTGCAGATTTTGTTCAACTTATTGAAGAACCTAGAAAGACCATCCCACCACCCTTTTTGTTCTCTCATATTTTTCTCTTGTGTATATCTCTATACTTCATAAAATAATTGAAGAATTTGTTTGTCTTTATTAGATGAAGATTCAGGATCCTCTCTAGTAACTCTCAATGGCATGTTGTGAGCATAACTATCTCAGAGTATTCTCAACATTTCCCAGACTCTCGAAGTATACTCCACAAGCCTCTGATTGACATTGTTGTTTTCCATAATAATTATTTATATTTGCTGCTCTTTAAGGTATATCTGAAGGGCCACATGCAGAGTCTAACTGAGGGGCTCAGAAAGAAAGGAAACGTTCCGCAGGGCTTACAAGCAAGAAAGGGGTAGAATAAGAAATGCACTCAAGTGCATTTAACATGTATAGTAAATAAAGATGATGTTGTGTAGAGAGCAAGTCTGAGAGAAACAATTCCATCCTTATACCACTCAAGATTAACAGTCACTCCACACATACACATATTAAGGAAGGAGGGCTCAACCCCTCAGACTTCTTACCTCTTACGAGCCCTGCCTCTTCAGATAATACTTGCAGCAGGTAACACTTCTCTCTCCTGAGCCTGGCCTCGAGACTATATATCTCGCAATCTAAGTCTAGTATGCGAGCTTTTGACTCAATGCTCAGGCCTTCTTCAATAGAGTTCCTAGAAGAGTAGGTAGAGTGAATAAGATAAATTCTGTTTGCCACAAATAAATAGAAAAAGTACTTTGATGGTTGCGTAAAGAGCAGGTCTCCTTGGTCCGTGTCGGGTCTCTTTTATAGGTGCTCTTTTCCCAACAACCCTAACCCAATAAACTAGTCAAGTGTCCCATGTGGATCACATGCACGAAGCCCCATGACTTCTACACAGTGTCATGCCAGTGTACTAACCAATATATCATAAGATCTCCCAAGTGCAAGTCATGAAATAACTATTATCATAATAACTAAACTACGACCTTGCTATCGTGAGACATGTGAGATCTCAAAGTCAATTGACATCATAGTATAAAATCTGCCTTGCTTAGTCACCATTTGTGACATTACCCTAAAGTGAGCTCATTTATTCTAGCTCAAACCTCCTCCCTACAACTATGTATATACCACACCCTAAACTCATGCTATTTCCATGAAACAGGGCAACTACCTAATATTTCTCTCTTGAAACATGAAGACTCGTCAACACATCTAATACATGAAATGTATACTGGTTGATGTTCTTGTGATCAGCAATTGCTCTAGAAACTGGTACTGGATTGATATACATGTGGTGGGATGTCTGATAGGTCCTGTTGGCTACTTTAATCTGCATTAAAGCCACTGAGTAAGGAAGATTAATTTGCGAGTCCATTGTCAAATAGCTGAGTGGGAGTGAAGTGCAGATTCCTCAAGTTGTCATTTGTTAGGGAAAATTAAGTCTTGCTTGTTATGGTTGTGATAATTGTATTGGAAGCAACTGTTGCTGTAACGGGGGCATCCAATAGAAAGATGGATTCCACAGTTGCGACTCCACTAAAGACTCAAAGTCAAAGTACAGATAAAGATAAATTTAATAAAAGAATCAAACACTAGCCCTGAACATCGTTAACCCTAAAAGGTTCACTCAATTCAAGTTCTTAATGATTGATGATTTTCAGTGTAGAGTGTTGTTCGCATTATAGTTTAAGTAGCATAGTTTATAAGCCAATAATACTCATCACTGCTGTGACCTCTCGTGAGTACTCTTCTCAGCTTAAGGTTATCCTGACACACTTCTCCATCTGATTTGACTTTGGGAGTGGTAGGATACCTCCGTCATGGTTAAGTCCTCAAATCGGAAGTGGTTTCTGCAATGTATCTCCAATACAACCAAATGAGAGAAAACCTCCTCTAAGCATTGTAATATTAGTAGCCTTCATATTAGTTAGACTCTCTGGCCTATCAGCATTATTATCTTTCATGCAAGCTTCGTAGTCACCGGTTCTACTTATACAATATAGTATTCTTGGTTGACCACCTAGTTTCCCAGGAGAGATGCATAGCTATATTGTCCACTTCGGGCGCTACCTACAGCCAATACAACGCTAATTACCTCTACCGTAATTCGACATATACTTCTAGAGTCCAATAACATTCCCACGGATGAGCTACTCTACTCAAGGTTGACTTCCACCATTTACCGGAATCGATTTTGAAGCAATCTAAACTTCTTCCTAAACATCCCCATAGGCGTTCTGGCAGCTCTCTTACTACCCTTAGGCATGTAAGAGTCCGCCTATACCCGTCAGGTGTCCAATGAAGCCAAAGTAGAAGACCACTCTTTTTGGCAATCACCTGGACATCCCCTATATATCCTGCGAACAACACCTGGTCAGATAGAGGGCTGCCACGTTATCTGTATTATGAGGCTATCTCCAATTCTCAGATCTAGTATGGAAATTCTGAAATATATAGACATTTTGCCTCTGCGGACCGCTCATTCATCGTTGCCAGCGGGGGGAATTGTATACCTATTTCAGGCCCGGGGCAGGGCTTGAATCCCAATTTAACCATACCAAAACCTGGTATGCCTTTGGTTACCAGCGGCACTAGTAACATCTAATCATGAGCATACCCGTAATAATTCTAACAGAATCTGGTATGGTTTCTCCAACGAAGATAGGGCCATCTGGTCTCATGGTAGGGTAACTGAGAGTCCTTACGGAGGTTAACGAGATGCCGAACGTAGGGTAACTTTACCCCATCATACCCGACATCGCTACCGATGTCCGCTCAATAGCTTATATAATGTCTACTACTCTTTGTGGAACCCTTCTTTTTTTTACCTGAGCTCCAAGGAATAATCCCTCTGAATGGTTATCCTGTCTAACAAAGCCCCTTTCGCTCCCTTTAGTTACTACACTTACTACTAAGGGTAAATATTGCTATAGCTTGCTGGTAGACTCTTATCCTAACCATTAGTCTACCATGGTATACTAAGTATACCAGACCTCAATCACTATGGTTAGCTCTTGGTATATTATTTGGGCATGTAAGATGGTCAATTGTAGCTACCTATCCTCCAGTCGTTACTCCACTCCCCTCTCTAGCAACTCTGTCTTCAGACTTAGCCTCTGTACCTAATTAACATAGCATTCCATTATAGTTTGAGATGATGCTCCTCTAGCTTGGAAGGCTATCACTTATGGAAACTACACAAAGCTTTGATAGCTGTACCTTCATGCCTCTCAAATGATTACCATGAAGTTTCCTCTAGACCGTACTCTTCCCATGAAACTAAGTATTGTACAAACCCATGAGGGAACTTGGCCTTTGCTCCTCCATCCCATCAGCTATTCACAACTTCAGAGATACAGAACTTGGCCCCTTTTCCACCATATCATGGGTCGGCAATTTGACAACTGGCCGCTCAATTGGATTTTCCCTGTAAGGTTCTAATAACCCAACATTGAACACTGGATATATTCTCCACCTTGGTGGCAATTCTAAGTGATAAGCTCATTTCCCAAATCTTCGTTTTACTACGAAGGGCCCAAACCGCTTGTGATCAAGCTTCACCATTGGAATCTTGGTTCATATATGTTTCTGTCACAAATAAGACGATCGACCTTGTTGGCTCTCGCCTTCGATACATCTGCTAACGTTATGTATTCTGAAGATCAGAGAGGCTTTTGGTCATGCCATTTCTTTTTACTTGTCTGTGCCTTTTGTAATGTCTGTCTGATCTCCAGCCCTGTTCCTTCCCAATCCCTAACCAACAGTTCACTGTTGGGGTAAATTTCTGGACTCTATGGTCTTGACCAATTGGTCCTCAGGATGAACCCATAGTTGATCTCAAAGGGAGATAACTTGGAGGATTCAGAAGCTGATGTATTATAGGCATACTCTAGTAGTGGCAGCAACGAGAGTCAATTGTCTTGGTGGTATGAACAGTAACTTAGCAGATACTGTTCTAGTATCTGATAAACTATTTTAGTTTCTCCGTCAGTCTCTACATGGAACGCGGTGGACACCTTGAGCTTGACATGTAATAGTCCCATTAGGCTTACCCAAAACTTGGCATAAGAGCGGGTATCATGGTCAGAGAAAATCGATTCTGGGAGCCCATGCAGTCGCCATACATTCATCAGAAATATAAGAGGAAGTTCCTGAATGGGTACCTTAGTTTGGTGGGGGATGAAGTGTGCCATTGTAGAAAACCTGTCGACAATGACCCAAACCTTTTTATACCCCTCTGACTCTGGTAGGGCTACTCTGAAGTCCATGGATAAAGCACATCAGCAAGATGTAAAAACCAGTCATGGTCCACCAAGGGGGGTTATGGGGCCCCTGGTCGTCCTGGTCCACCCTGATCTATCCAGGTCCACATTTTCGGTACAATATGAACGAGGGTGGATCAGAATGGATCGGAGTGGACCAGGTGGAACACGAGGACCCCAACCCCGCTGGGTGGACCACAGCGCTCAGGACCACCTTGGACCACGCTCCGACATTTTCCTGATGGCATCATCTGCTGGGAGACTGTCTAGACGTGAGTGAGACGAATATCGTGCAGATAGGTATTGGATATGCGAGGATAGTATTAGGGTGGAATTAGGTTAAGGGGTAATGAGGAGGAGGAAGGACATCAGCAAAATGTAAAAACAAGGCCTGGGCCACCCAGAGGGGTTATGGTCCCCCTGGTCCTCCAGGTCTACCCTGATCCACCCTGGTCCACATTTTCGGTAAGATTTCAAAAGGGGTGGATCAGAATGGATTGGAGTGGACCAGGTGGACCACAGGGACCACAACCCTCCTTGGTGGACCAGCAGTGTTCAGGACCACCTTGGACCACGCTCCGACATTTTCCTGATGGAGAGAAATACGTGAGGGTAGACAAAACCCGGAGAACTACAGGAAACAATGTACTTGGGACATTGAGAGGTACCAAATATTTGCAAACAGGAGGTTCAGAACTGGGATGTTGGAATAAGAGATGCCAACGGTGCGTTTGGGCTCTTGCGAAGCATGATTGAGCCATAGGGCAGAAATCCATAAAGGAAGAATTCCTGGTGTGAGAGGTTAAGGCCAGATAAAACTACAGAGAAAGAGTAAATGCTTAAATGGACTATGCAATGGTGCATTTAGACAGTTGACAAGTAGGATTGAGCCAGGGGGGAGATATCCATAACGGAACCATTCCTGGTGGGAGAGATTAAGGCCGGATAAACTAAAGGGGAAGAGTTAAAACTTGAATGGCCTGTTTAATGGTGTAAATTGGATGTAGACTGCTAGTGTCCGGAAGGCTGTGGATGACAACGAAATGACTGACAAGCAAACAAGATCCTGTGATATGAGATTTAAACTCGAGCTAAGTGGGTTGGAGGAGATATGCAGTAAGTTGAGTTTCAGGATTTGGCCCCCTGTCCCTGAGATGCCTCATGAGGGTTAGGCGGAAAATGCGAACTTTTGCTAATTTTGTTATCTCTCCCGGCAGTCTTGGGTACTCAAACAGCCATGCCCATAATCTGTTTGATACTAACAACTATCTCAGTTGTTCCTTTTGGCCCTTTGGCGGTCCCCAAGTAATGGTTACAAGTTCTGTAATGTCGCTTATCTTCCCCAAATTCTCAACATGTAGTCTATCTGCTAATAGGAGCCTATCCACTACACCCATTCTTTGGTTTTGAAATTTCATTTTCAAGAGCAAACGAGCCGGCTAGAAGCCCTTCAATGTCCTCTAAATATTTCTCTTGCCCAAATCCACTCATACCCAATCATTTCTGCTCTGCCCTGTTTACCTCCAAAGCTGAGTTGCTATAGGCCAAATGAGATGCCAAGTTAGCTCTTGTGTCTCCTGAAGGTTCTCTACCGGGACATGTAGAAGCTGACATATCTCAACTGGAAACAGACTAACTGCATCCAGCTCAAGTGGATTGTGCGACAATTTCTACCGGTAATAATTCCTTAAAAGGTGATGCAATTTCTTGATGTATTATTGAATAGGGAAATAGTTTCGACAGAGGATGTGAAACCCATTGGCTATGGATTTACCGGTGCTACCTGCCTTTGGGCTGTTAGTCACATACTTCATCCTCGATCAGACGTGGTGGATCTGCTTGGATATTGATTTCATTAATTTTGAAGGGCTCAAGTCGAGCCTATCTTCATAGTATTGGATGGCTCGAATTATTTTTATTTTACCGCAGAAGACCCACCTTGATGATTGTTTGCTGATTTGTCTCCCCTGACCCAGTAGAATATATTTGAAGGTTACTAAAGTGTCGTATCTGGTTCCCGAAGTGGCTCACTAGGTCTATCTTAACAAAGTTAAAGTCTAGATGTTCATCATATATATCTGCCAGTATTGCATTTAAATCCCGATCTTGCTCGTCCCCAATACGACCTCTTCTTGTGATATAGCTTCCGCAAGACGATATCGATTAACTACTTCGCTATTCCCACCCTGAATCCTAGCAGTGATATCTCTGATCTTCCTGGTGCTGGATTGATCTATTTGCTACCTTTTAAAAATGTCTTTGGCATCATGAAAGGCTTTTAGTTACTATGTGAGGTACTGACTCGTCTCATCAGTATTGGTGGTATATTGTGACATTAGTGTAAAGTCAACGATGGATCAGAAACGAGTCAGGGCTTTGGTAAATATAGGACATTCTACAGCATTTTGACTCTGTAGAGAAGGTGCCAAACACGTTAGCATTACCTTAACTAGATTCCTCACCTCTTTTCCAGTCTACTGAGAAATCCTTCGGTAACCGCCTCCTGGGTCGTAGCGGGAATCGATAGGGTAACAATACTATCTCCATACCAAAGTGCGGTATATAACGAGACTAAGTACCAAAAGCTTAGACTAAGTTGTTGTAACAAACCTCTTACTATATCGCACCTACCAAGTAGTTCTTAATTCGCTAAGTATGTTTGGTTTTATTGGGTTCTCGAAGCGAACTGAAGAAGTAACTGTTCAACCAAGTATATTGAAAACTCTTTCATTCGAAGTCTGCTCTCTCTAAGTCTGGAGAATAGCAGGTCTTAAATACACTTGTCAGGCTGACCGGAGCCTTGTAAACAATAACTATCAAGACTTCCAAAATGGTGGCCTTGAAACGTTACATAAATGATATCAAGTATCAAACGATACCTTGACACAATGAATAAAACATACTGTATATCAAACAATACTCCAAACCAAACATAAAATATACTGAGTATCAAACGATACTCAAAACCAAACATAAAAGATACTGAGTATCAAACGAAACTCAAAACCAAATATCAAACATACTGAGTATGAAATGATACTCGAGACCAACCAGTAACCAGTATCAGTTACACCTACGGTACTCTTTGTTTGGTACAGAATAGCGGGGATAAAGAGCTAAACTCTGCCAGATAGAATCGAACATTTTTAGCCACTTGTACTTTTTTACAAATCCAATAACATCTTTCATGAAATATCCTTCGAATATTCCCCAGTATAGAACATAGCGCAAATATTGTTTGGCCAGATTGGATTGCTGAAAATTCGAAAGGCCCCAAAAGACCCTTTGAACGAATTTGAAACCACAATTTGTTAAATCTTTCCTGGGTTGCTAGTCGTTATTAGAGAATCCTTTGAACAGCTATTAGGATTTTCTATTATCTCGTTTGGCCGCAGAGTCTCTCAAATGGACCTTAACTGTTCTAGTTGAACCTCGCAGACAGCATACCGATTTTGCTGAATATCATACAACATCAGATTTTCCAAGTGATCAGAAATCCAGGCCGCGAGGCATGGAAAGCATAATCAGACCTTTCTATCAACACATTCTACCTCAAGTATGCCCTTTCCCAGTACAACTATTGGGCCAATGATGACTTCCATCAACTTGCCAAGAATCGCCTTGTTAATTTGTCATTGCCGGGCATCTCTGGCTTGTATGCCTAACATCTTTTGGGGGACGTGCAAACGACCAAAAGGAGGCTTACATGGTTCGATGCCTTATTCTGTGTACTGGATAGGATTTTCCCAATTGTAATATAGATTGGCCAGGCTTTCTTATCTCACAAGAAATTCGTCAAAATCGCAAAGTCTAATACACATCTGATTGGTATAAGTGTGGCTCAATCCGGCAATTTATTCTTTGCTGGCCGTCAATTTTGTATTCTATAAATGGTATGAAAGCACTGTGAAACATCTCATTTGAACCTACCTGTGTTTCCCAGTACCAATCAGCCATGTCCATTTCCGAATAAACTCGCTGATGTGGTTCTTGGTCATTTCCTTACTTCACAGGTGCATAAACTAAATCTTGAGTAAAACAGCTCTGCCAAAGTACATATTTGGCACAATCAATAGAATTGTCGAAAAAGAATTTCTGTATCAAGGAAGATTCGTCTGGTTCTTCTCAGTCAGAAATATTGTATTTTCAGTTAAAATAGGATACAGTAAAAATACATTAAGTACCCCTTCGCTAAACGATTCAAACCCTTCTTTCCAGATCTTCATCCCCATACCTGACTCCAACTCATGAACAGCCTTAAGGAGCTGGTAAGCAGATTTAATATTACTGCCCTCTTGCCCCAAGTCCTTTTTGAAATATCGATTTATGTAATCTTTTGTACCCTTGCTTCAATATACCACTGAGCAAACCTAAAGTCAGTCTGATTGGTGAATAGTCACAATATTTGGTCTGCAGAGATTTTGTGCTATACAACATTCCATAGTGATCCCTTAGTAGTTGGGTGTATCGTCGGTATGAGTGGTTCAACCTATGGTCTACTTGCATTGGTCTCGGAAGAATTGAGACTTTCCATGTCCAAGTCAGTAGCATTTATGTCGATCTCTGGCTCACTTTCGGCAATAGTCGTTTCAATTGTATTCAAGTTTTTCCTGTATGCATCGGTGGTCAGCCTAGACTCAGCTGCTGGCTGTAGAGTATGTAGGGGGTGTTCTTCATCGCAAATAGGACATTTTGCTGTGCTCTGAGGCTTTACAAAGACAGAATGTGGGTTTTCCATATTGTTCCTGTACCATGCACTTGACTGGTAACATTTTTTCTGCAGAAGGGGCATTGAGACTCTTGTACTATTCTGGAAGAAGTTATATTTGATAAGAAGCAGCACAAATAGGATGCGAACTCAGGTTCTACTTGAGCTTGTGTTGTAATTGAATAACCAGTTTCTTCACTCGAACTGTGTTATTGATGCAAATTGTAGGCGAAAAGGTGCAAATGGGACGAAATTCTTCACAGGGTAATGTTAGCAAATTTGAGATATATCACGGGAAAGGAAAGAGAAGCAAGAAGTTGAAAAATCTTGATAGTGTGTTGGGTGGTATCTTTGAAATTCTTCGAAGACTGACTGCTTGAGTTCGTCTCACCTACCCCTGAGCAAGATTCTACTTGTATGATCCGTTTGGATTGTATTCTTCTGTTGGTCAAGACCCCCTTTTCATGTTTGCCCCTTTACTAAATCAGCCACATAACGTGTCCGCTTGCCTTTTTTTATATTTATTGTCTCTGATAGAAGTAACATGAATTGTACTTGCGTACCGTGCCTTAGCCTTGCCTACGTTATTGAGCTCATTGCAGACTTTGGAAGAGCCAAATCTGATGTCCAATGCTCATATACCATACCCTAATATTGCTTATCCGAACCCAACCCAATAAAGCAAAGATAGTTACAACATCAGCAAACATGATTCTTTGCGTCCTGTGCGTCCTGTGTATCAGATGCTCGGGAATCTCCAGATATTAACTGTGACTCCGGAGGGAGTTCGGTGCTAAGCCTGCGTAAGGATGCAGCCAGTAGTAGCACGAAACCTTCCGGATCCTCTGGACACAATGCATCATTTTCAGGAAGCACTCTGAACCACTAAGTGCTCTTCCTGATCAACAAAAGGCCCACCCCTTTACCCACTCCTGACTCGGGTCACAATCTATTAGATAGTGTTTATATAGTCTTCTATTCAATGTATATTTCTACTTAAGTACTAATTAGAATGCAGGCTCCACGAATGTAAATACATGTTCCCGGGCAGACTAAAGGAAGAAACTTCCAATATCTGGCATAAGACCCCCCCTTCCAAAGCTGAGGTAGCTCTATGGAAAACGGTCATATGGAGACATTCGATATGGGTTTGAATAGCTAGGAAAGCTTAGAATTACCTCCTAGAAGATAGCTGTTATCGTATAAAGGACGCCACCAGCATCTGGCTTTAAGATCAGCGCTTTTTAGACCTCTAAAAATACTCGGCATAACACCCTCCCCTGCAGAAGACTCTGTTGCACCATGGAAGACTGTCATATCGAGACGTCTTTTACGGCATTGGATAGCCAGGAAGGCGTAGAAGTACTTCCTAAATGGTCGCCGTGATCATATAAAGGACACCGCCAGCATCTGTCTTGAAGGTCAGCGCTCTCTATACCCCTAAGGCAACCCGGTATGATACTCTCTCATTCAGCAGACTCTGTAGCGCCATGGAAAACAGTCGTATGGAGACAATCTCTATGATGTTGGCTAGCTAGAAAGCTCTGGAATGGCGTCCTTAATAGTCGCCGTGATTTCATAAAGAACACCTCTGGAATCCGGCTTTAAGTTCAGCACTTTTTAAACTCCTATAACTACCTGGCAAAACACCCTCCCCTTTAGAAGACTCTCTGGCGCCATGTAAGATGGCTGTATCAAGACGTTCCTTACGGCGTTGGATAGCCGGAAAGGGATAGAAGAAGGCCCCAAAGGGTCACCGTGATCGCATAAAGGACAGCGCCGGAATCTGGCTATAGATTCAGCACTTGCTAGTCCTCTCACAATACTCCAAAATACCCAGCATAACACCTTCCCATTCAGAAGACACTGTGGGGCTTTGGAAAATACTCCTATCTAGATGCTCTTTATGGCGTTGGCTAGCCAGGAAGGCATAGAACGACGTCCTACAAGGGCTACACAATTGCAAGAAGGACGCAGAGAGAATCTGGCTTTAAAGTCAGGGCTTATTAGACTCCTAAACAAACCCGGCATAATGATACCCCATTCCACAAGACACAGTAGCTCTATGAAGGGTGGGCGTATTGAGACCTCCTTTCCGGCATTGGATAGCTGGGAAGAGGTAGCATAACGTCCTAGAAGGTCGCCGTGATCGCAGAGAGGATGCCGCCAGAATCCAGCTCTTTGTTTGACCTCCCAAAATACCTAGCAAACGATACCACCCTTTAAAAGACTCTGTAGCACCATGGAAAATGGTTGTATTGAGACGATCTTTATGGCTTTGAATAGCTGGGAGGCCGTAGAACGGGGTCCTAAAAGGACCCCTGGATCGCATTAAGGACAATGCCAGAATCTGGTGTTAAGGTCAGCCCTTGCTAAAGCCACAAAACACCCGGCACAAAGAGTAACTCTTTCAATAATCGTCAGGTTGGGATGAATCCTATATTTGTGTGTAGCTGGCGTGGAGGCCAGCATGATTCAGGTATCAGATTCAGGATCAGTAAATTGGTGGAGGTGGAGTCTTCAGAGTAGGACTAGAGGTGAGGATGTTGAGTAGGGATGGGAAAAGTGTAGAGTGGCATCGTGTCAAAGGCTGAGTGCCAGTGCCGAGAAAGCACAAGGATGAAGTGTGCTGCAGACTATCATAGGTATCACTCGCTTTCAGACTGGAGTGAGCTGGCATTCTCACTCTCAGAAAGATCAACTTCTGAACATAGACCTCAGGCTCACTCTGAGTCAAGCTAAAGAGAACTCACTTGGCCAGGTGTGATTAGCACAATATTAAGATTCAGAGTACGGTGGCTTTCTCCCCTGGCGCCCATGCTAACTGCATTATCTTTGCCAAGAGTAGCCCCTTTCTAAGAATCAGAGAAGGCTGAAAACCCCTAGAGAAGGCAGGTGGGTACTCACCAAGAGGTATTCTGGAAGCAATGTGGATAAGTTGTGTATCCAGAGGTACGATGGTGTTGTAAAGCACGTCAAGAAGCATGGAAGGTAACCTAGTGAATCAGTTACCCTCTGTGCAGGCTTTGGTGTGGCAACTCACCTCCCAACCCTCCAGACGCTTCTGACCCAATAATTCACAGTCCATACCTCTAGATGCAAAATAGGTGCTTCTGATGCAAGATATATTTTTACTGATGAAGCCTACCTATCACATTGATGTACCTTAACTTGACCTTGAAAAGATTGTTCATTTTTGTTTGACTTATCTTTTTCAAGTATACAAGTTTACTTTATTACATGTGTGCCTCATGGTAACTATTTGATTGTACTATTGTATACAGGGAAAAAAGGATGTTTAACATTCTAGATAAGACTTTGAATGGTCTTTTTCAAGTTAGTCAGAATTGGTGGAACTCTTGATACTACCACAAACAACTTGACTATTATGTTCTTCCTTCTTATATAAACTCTCTCTGCCCAGTCTTTTTTCTTTTCTTCTTCGTTATACTTCTTATCACTCTACAGTTTCATATCCTCCTTCTTCAACCTCAAAGCGCAACATTTCTCATCACAACGATACATTTATATACCCACATTAATAGTCTTGCGTGATCATCAAGCCTTACTCACATTTCATGCCAACTGTATAGGTAAGCCTCAATCCCAACTTGCAGAATGAGCTGTTCTCAGGTCTTTCTTAAGCTATGCCAATTGATATATAGAATAACTTACTTTTAAATCAAAGCTTTCGACCGCTTCTGGTCATGCTTCTCACTTCACAAAGGTAAGTTTCTCACCCAGGGCACTTTTATCAAATGCTGACTCGTCCCCACGGAAATGTTCAGTCCCGGTTGATAAGGTGAGACTCTTTCCTCCTCCTCTATAAAGGTAACTTTATCATGCAATTCATCTTCTGACTCCCTCCCTCATCCTCCTAGAAAAAAGCAAAATATTTGAAGCCTGATCTTGCTTGCTTTCTTCAGTGACATGGCAGAGTTCTGCGTAAGTTCTTGAATAAAGTGGCGTACAGCTCATATAAGCTCTTCTACGTTATTTTTAAATGCTAGAATAGCTAACTGCTCTTGAGTACATATTTCCCCTTTTGTTCGGAACACCGAGGAGGTCCTCACCTAATTTGGGTTAGCCTTCTATCCGTCTCATTCACGCTTTCTTACTGAGAATCTCATTCGTCAATAGCATGTCTCCACAATATTGTGTCCAAACCACTACCGAAATCATCTGTACCCAGTTTAAGCTTACCGGTGCTAGACACACTGTGGGTGGAAGAAGATGCAGTGTCTTTTGCAGATTCATTCTGCAGAAGTGAGAGGCGAGAAATATTGTCTCCCACAGGCAGGCCGGTGACACACTTCGTGCAACCAGGTTAAGCCAGAGGCCGTTGGAGAGATCAGCCTCGAAGACTTCCAGGCCAAATTCATCTCCCCCAGAATAGCTAATATTGGGTTTCCCATACTGCTCTCGTGTCTCTCATCATGGACATCTTGAAGAAGGCAGCCAAGTCTCACAGGAATGCCAGACTCAACTCCGATGCGGAGGAAGATGAGGAAGATAATGGTGCATGCGCGTCAAGAGTGGGATCACTGGAGGAAGCTGTTGGACATCCAGAACAGACCGTTCACAATGAGGAATCACTCCAATGCCTAGCGTCTTGTCTCCCCTAGCACCATCCACACTATCACTTGCCTCCTCCCTCGACCAGCTATTACCTGTCCTGAAGGTGGGCACCCTATTTGTCCCAATACCCCTCTTGTCGGGCGCTACCAGAAGTATCTCAGACCTAGCCAATTTCATGTTGCCGTGTCCTATACCATGCCAGGATCGGACTCTGCTTTGGTGGAGGATATCAATGGCAAGGCAAAGCGCACAAAGGCCTCCCCCAGGTCCCACGCCGGCGGAGAGAGGAAGTTTTATAGCAATGATCGCAGGATTACTAGGCTCCATTAGCACTCCTGGGAACTGGTTGTTTGTACTAGTGTTAGGCACGGAGCAGCGTACATCAGCCATTATGCAGGGCAAGAGATCCCAACTATATCTCTTCCCCTGGGGATCCAACCTTCTGGGTGTGAGGGGCCATAGAGGGGATGGATTTGTAGGGTTTTCTACAACTTGTTTGGGCCCTGCTGGCTCTTCTTTAGGCTATCTGGTGCTTTTGGTCTTTTGTTTTATGGGTTTTCTTCAATCTTGCTTTCATTTCAATGCATTGATTCGGCGCGAAGGGTGTTTCTGCGACTTGTTTGTGCTAGTTGGAGTCTTCTTCGGCTTTTCAGTGAAGTTTCTGTTGTTTCTGAGTCATGAGTTTCTCTTGCTTTGTTTTGCTCTCATTTCTATCTATTTGCCGTGTTTTCAGTGACATGTTTTTTGAGCCGGACTGCATCTACCTTGAGCCTTTGGGTAGTTGTTCTTTTGGTTCATGGGCTTTCTTCTTTGCTTCTCCTTTGCTTTCCTTCAATCTGTTAATTGATATATTAATCCTGTCTCAACTATTATAGGGCTCCACTATATCATACCCAATATTCTTAGAGTTTGATCTTTTCAGTAGTTGTTTTATCTTTTAGAATTAGGAGGGTGAAATAGTAATCTTTTCTGAGATGCTGAACATCTCTTTTTTCCTGGAACTTATCCCCATATCTATAATTCAATCATTGGAAAATTATAAAGTGCTATTCTTCTAATCAAGTGATCTGATATATCAAATCATATCCTAGTATTCCCTTCTATGCAGTCTCTCCGCGACCCAGATGTATTCATGCAGGTAGTCATTAAGACACCCGGAGGCCTAATGGAATAGCCTAGTCAGCATATATGCAAATGATTTACACTCACCTTAGATTATAGCTAGAATCTGTGTACTGAAAGAAAGCTCGTTTGT
>Ga0307507_10004854_pt1 | contig 23070 bp, 34 predicted proteins | sample 7_EM_MG_FD_207223 | JGI IMG/M metagenome (GOLD analysis project Ga0307507, IMG submission 207223) | Populus trichocarpa ectomycorrhiza microbial communities from riparian zone in the Pacific Northwest, United States - 7_EM | ecosystem: Host-associated > Plants > Roots > Unclassified | place...
TCATACTAGGCTCTTTTTTTTTCTTCTTCGCCGTCTGTTCTTGAGGTGCTTTCTTCGTATTACCACAGGGTCATATTGGGTTACTCGTACATCGCCCCTCCCTCCCTCCCCTCCCCCTCCCTCCCCGCTTCACTCGACTCCGCTGGAACATAATCTAGAAGTTGTATGCATCCCATGAGATAACGAACTGACTGATCGTCCAAACATTGGAGATTCCCATATCACATCTCCGTCCGGGAACCGATCATCTACCGTATATGCGGATCTTCCTGACTGATTTGATTGATTGATTGATTGCGAGTGATTTGTTTCTCCATTTCTCTCTCCCTCCCCTCCACCTTCTTGCTTGGGAAAACCGAGGGATGGGTCTGGGTCTGCCTCCCTTCCATAGCATAGCTTCGCTCCCCTGTTACTTGTTTGGGGGGGGGGGGGGGGGGGGCCCCCCCCCTACATGGTGGCCGCGTGGCTTGCTTTCTGCCTTTCTTTCCCCGTTCTGCTTGGCTGCTTGTGGGTGAGCAGGATAGTTTAGAGGGGAGATGGGAGGATTGGATTAGGTGCAGATGCTGGACCGGAGTCGTGTATTCCCCGAAGAGAGAAAGATAGAGAGATACCGAGATAGAGAGATAAAGCGAGGTTTTGATATTCGAGGGAGGGGTGGATGATCGATGTCAGCTTGAATTGGTGCGACTTTGCTAGTGGGGTTTCACGGTGGTATGGTAGGGGTTGTGGAGATTTCGATTATTTCGGAAATTAATTAATGTGTGAGTGAGTCTGTAGGACCGGGAAGAAGAAGGAGAGGGGAGGAACGAAAGAAAGAAAGGAAGAAAATACCAGCTCATGGGTCTGGTATGTATGTACTGTATGTACATATGTATGCATAATATGTATGTATATGTAAATGGGACGAAATGAGGCCGGTGAGGTATGTTTTCTCCTGCTGAATGAGAAGTGATATCAAGATAGATGCTTACAAGTAGTCTACAGCACTATATTCCACTTGCGCGAGCAAACAAACACAATCTCCATCAGACTAACTAATTAGCCAGCATTCTTCCAGAAATGCCTCTTTTTAGTTTGGTAAGCGGTGTTTATAGAGCGGTTCCCTTAGCGTTATCGCCTATACTCTAAACAAGCCGTAAATAATCCCTCTATCTAGAATAACTATCCTATCTACGGCAACCTCAATCACCATTCTTGACTCGGCCACATCTACCCCCCTTCCCCCCGCAAGAAAAAAAGAAAAAAACAGGCAAGAGTGCATAATGACGGACAGCATACCCGATACACGATGGTATACTAAGCTAGTCGTCGGCGATGTAACCGTATTAGGAATCCTCCAACTTATCCTCCCCTTCCTCCTCCTCCTCGTCCCTCTGAGTACGCATCATCATCATGCACCGATTTATCCACATATTCAAGTACCGGCTTCGGTCTAAACAATGAACAATGCCCCCGACAATAGTGTTACTCGCAACACATCTGTCTCGAACCCCGAACAAGAACTTCGGATGGATGGGTGGTGGACACGATTGACTTTGCTGCGGCGCGGCAGTTCTTGGAGAAACCCGACGATCTGGTGATTTTGGATATCATATGGTGGTCTTTCGGTGATCGGGTGTTGTGTTACTCTATTGTTGGAGATGGGAGGGTCGCCGGTGGTCTGGATGGGGTTCCGTGGTGTTACTTACTGGTCTGGGTGTTGTCCACATGAATTGTGTGAAGGGGGGGAAGTAGGGAGATCATCGGGAATGTCTTGCAGAGGCTGATATCGCGGGGGTAAGTTTTTTCTGTGCTTGAGGGGGGAAGGGAGTCTATAGCGCACTCGGGGGTGCATCAAAGTGATTAACGTTTCTTGGCGCAGTTTCGCACAAAGTGATAGGACCATTTAGGTAAGTCTATACCTAACCTGTCCTATCACCTTTCGCCAGCCGGGGCCATAAAATGTTAATCACTTTCATGCACCTCCGAGCACTATGCAGTACTGTAGTGGCGGTGGAATGTTCTTTTATTTATTTTATATTTTATTTATCCTGGGAGCGAATCAGTCTGTGGCAAAGATGCTGGGATCCCACTACCAATCCTTCGTACCGTACTGTGGAAGGAAGGGCCTACTAGCCTAGACTACTGTACTCTCTCTACTCTATATTACGGTGTTGTGCATCCGCCCACCCGAATTAACCCTCAGGCTCTGCAATGCAAACAACGGTATTTCCTGCCTCTTCTTTGCCTTTTAACCAAACTGTAACCAACCTACTAACTACTCGTAATTATTTGGCCTTTGTATAAAAACGGCTAGGTCTGCATATGCTGCCAAGATAACCTGGGAAAACATGAAATGCAAGTGCCTTTTTGCCGGGGAAAGCAAGAGCTCCCGGATGTTTCTAAGGGCTCTGACAGAGTGCATCGGTTGGATCCAGCCTCGAAAAAGCTACGGGATATTACCTTTGAATACCTGGATACACTAGTTCCCTGATTCTTCGAGCCTCTTTTTTTTCCAGAGTATCTTTTCTCACGATTGCGGGTTGAGAGTTTCATAGTGCATTTGGTAAGGTGAACTTGTTACCGACGTATATAAATAACTAGTCGTATTGTCGATATTTACGGCTGACTGCTACTGATGCTGTTAGATCATCTACCGTATTGTACGAGTATGCCTATTAAATGCAAGCGCAAGCGGACCCGGCCGTTCCTACAAACATCAGAGGATTACGAGTACCGGTACTCGAGATGAACCTCCCGAAACCCTCAAAAGAAGCCGACACAAGTAGTCTGAACAGCCAATATCAACATCGCCCATCCCATGCGGGACTTCTTCTTTCGCAAAAACGTGCATACCTCGCCGAGCACTCCAGGGATATACCTGCACAACCCCCCCCCCCCTGCTCGTGCATGGGATAGAGAACCTCATAGCACTCACTCACTCGCTCACTCACTCACTCACTCACTTAAACTTACTGGTAAGAAAAAAATAATGTAAGAAAAGGGAAAAATATTATACGGTAGCAAGGGTAGATAGAAAATGGATAGGCTAACTTAGGGGAGAAAACTATAATCGTCCCTGGTACCTTGGTGGTTCTTGGAAAAGGATAGTCTAGCACTACCGGTAGGGACTTGGTTACTTTAGTTTCTCTAGTTTTTCTTTTTTTCTTTCAGAAAGGCCGCGTGCCGAGGAAGAGAAAGACGTCTGGAAAATCTTGTGAAATCCACTATCGGATCATCAGAGGAATTCACTCTGCTAATCCAGGCAAGATAAAGGTCTAGTTTGACGAGTTAACAGAATTGCGAATCATAATAGTCTAATCATACCAGGTAAGTTAATGAGGTCCAACATGTTTTGAGGGCTGATGTTACCATAGACCACCAGGAAACCGCTAATCGTTTCTTATATAGGAGCTCTTGTCTCTGAATTGAATCCGGAAGCTATTGTAGGACAGACCCAAGGAGATACAGTAGTGGGCTTCACCAGATTTTGCGGTAGGAGTGTAGGCGGGATTTCGTGCGTGCGCGCTATACTCTACTAGTACACTACTAGCATAATAAGTGCGTTCCTAGATCCACCAAATTTTGTATATCTATCACTACCCGCAATTCCCCGACTTTTGGGTTACAAGGTGTTAATTGGCGGCTATTCTTCCTTTATATTCTTTCTGTAGTACGAGCCAGTGGTATGGCGTTGTGGGGATACGGCGCAGCTGTCTGTCCTAAGGTAGGAAGAGGCAGTGGTGGTGGTGTAAGTGCGCTTCCCATCCCCAAGATCTTCCCTCTACCAGGCTACGGCACAGGTTGCTGTGGCGAGACTGGTGGGTACTGTACATAGCTAGAATAGAATGGGTTGGGTTTTAGGTGCACGGTATGTTGGAAGGAACGAGTATCGAAATATTAATATCGAGAAACTTCCCTCCGAGTGAATCATTATTCTATTTTTTTATTTTATTTTCAATTCGCAAAAATTTTTTCTTCACCCGTCTACTTTTTTTTTTTTTTTTTTTTTTGCGGGAATTTTCATTTTTTTTTTTAACCTGAATCGAGACCTGTAATATTTTATCTAACTTGTCGTCATCATCATGGCTTTTCACCTCCCGCCTGACCTTTCTTCCTTCAACTTTAGGCAAATCGGATTTTTTTTCTTTTCTTTTTTCCTTCCTTTCTTTCTCCTCTTTAGTTCAGCTAAATTTACCAAAAATGAAAAATAGCGAATGAAGAAAAATACGGTAGTAGGGATAAAAGAAAAAGAAAAAAAGAATAAGAATAATACGGTAATCGGGTGCCAATCCTACGGTAAAAGCACTGGATTGCGCAATTATTTCTCGACAATTAGAGTTAACCTATAATAGTTCCCGACGTCCACATAAAGGGTTCATGTGGTGCGACTCGCCTAGGTGAGAACGAAATCGCCGGGACGGGGCGGATCTCGATACTGCGTTTATATCGAGGGCTCAATAGCAGCTGGCTGAACTGACTGACCGAATGACTGCATCGAGAGGCTGTCGCCCCGTTTTGCTTTGTTTCCGCCCCGTCGATGCGGACGGTATGACATTGAGCTACGGTAATTGATCAAGACCTCGGCGATGGTGGCAATTGAGGTGCGCGCTAGGATGGGAGAGGGAAAATGAAATGCCTGCTTGCCTGCCTGCCTGCCTGCATTGCGGGCTAAGAACGTTCGGCAGCGAACTCCAAGCCATCAACATGCGAGCGGGGCTTTTCGTCGGTGGGGATGGGGTGAGGATAGGGTGAGGGGGTCAGGATGCAGAGGTGGCTTCAATCGGGAGGCGGGGTGCAGTGCATGGAATGCACATTATCAAATTGGAAAAGCGAAACTAGCCGATCACATTTGATCACTCGGTGGGTGGGGTGGCGGTTTGGCATTGTGCATATGCTGGACTTGCGTAAAGGTCTGTCGAGCTCTGACCTGGCTGGTCGAATCACGTATGTGTAACGCGAAATATGCATCTGAATAGGCTAGATATGCAAGTTTTTGGTGAAGGGGAAAAAGTGTGTTGAACTCCTGGCTCAGTGGCTGGAGTAAACACCGTTCTCTGAGAAGTCGAGAAGGCACCGGAGCCAATCAAAAGAAGTTCGACAAACCTCCCTTCATACCAGGATATGTTTCCGTTGATAGAGCGTTCAGGTACAGCCAGTGAATTGTCTTCGCCGGCAGCCTCCCCGCCCCAGTCCGGTTTCCAATGCTGTGGGCTCCGAGCAAGAACCAATAGGCTGACACGGGCGATCAACAAATTAATTGACTTGATTACGATAGCCTGTCTAAGCGACGTTCTTTGAGCTGATCCCCGCTATTCGGCTTCCCACCACCACGGCTGCGCTTCTGTATCTGCAGGCTCGGTCGATCGAGGAGAAGGTTTGCCCTTCCCACCATTACAACGTCTGCCAATCTCCCCTCCCCCACTGATAGGACGAACACTGGCGATCACTCGAAGCCCTCTCGGTGTTGCCGTGGCCACGACTCAGTGCGTTGACGCGTTCTTTGAACCTGTTTTCGGGTCGCAATTTCCCTTTCTATCCCTTCCTCCATCGCCTTCCCGGTGCCTCTTTCCCTCTTGGTTGGTCGCCGGAATATCTGGGATCCTGCTGAGATGGAGGGAGGGGGGAGGACTGGTTTGCGCGTTGGATGCTGGCGGAGTAGCCGTCTATATCCTAAGATATCGAGCCAACACGTGATTTATCGTTTCACAGCCCCAACGAAGCTGATTGGTACCTGGATAAGAAACGGAGAGTGCGCGAGTTTCACCTATTTGCGCAGATCTCCTATGATAACGGCACTCGAGAATATACCGGCATTCACTTGTACTCGAGTACCGTGTTCTAATAGCTTAGGAAGGAGGGGTTAGTGGGGCAAGACATAAAGACCTAAGTGAACTTGGCGAAAAGGTGCACCTGAAAACGGAAAAAAACAAAAACAAAATAATTAACGCACAATGAAAACCCAAGGGAGAGAGAGAAAAGAACAGTGCCTAGGGTTCCTACTACTGTGAAACTCCAGCACAGCCGGATGCCCAGAATCTGGCACTGGGACCAATTACAGTATCTGCACCCGAATACCTTTATCTCTCCTGAAACGGCAATCAGCTAGCATCTCCCCCACGAGTGATCCCAAATGACCAAGTGCGAAGCCAATCAGGGCACGAAAGGCCACGAACCTATCGCTCCCCCCTTCCTCTCGCGATGGCATCTTTTACGCATTTCACAAACACAGAACACCCTAGGGGCCAAAATCAACTGCAAGCTTTGGTGCCACAAAACCTTGAATCACCTTCAGCTGTGTCTCAGGGACCGACTCAGACCTCCTCCTTCTCCTTTCTACCGGTGCTCTGTCAGGGAATATCACCCCAACATTGGCGCCTCAATCAACACGTCCTCCCACCTCCCCGGGTTGGCGTGGTGCAAGGCTGGGATTATGCGATGATATGGTAGCTTATCAATTCCGGGCTTTGGTTCTGGAGGAATTGACAGGACGCCACTGGTGAAAGAGGGCTGCAGCCTTGAATGTGTGGGAACGAGTTGCCGCTCTTTCCCACTTTTGTTCTTCGGCCAAAGCGCGGAGGAGGATGGGCTGCGCGGGCGGCAACTGGGTTTTGATGGCTCGCACACAGGGGTTGCGCGTTTATCGCTAGGGGTTGTGGCTGTGCAGGGGTTTACGAATTCAGAATTCTGGGAGGAGGAGATTGGCCTTAACCATTCGGCTGTGCTTTGACCTGCGGTATGAGGAAAGGAGAATGCTGTCTTTGCACTTTACGAGCTGCTGTCTGGACGGACCTCCAAGAAATGACCTTCGCGAGCATGGTATAGCTCTCATTTTAAGGCAGGACAAAGTGGACTTACTACTATGCCTGTCCCGTACAAACTTAGAATTTGCTGTCTAAGGGTGCAAATATCAAACGGAAGGAACCCCTCAAGCGCTGCTTGGTATCATCCTCAGCAGGCTCCGGCAAATCAAGTGCACTGGGCCTATATGCACTGTAAATGGAAGTGAACGGGAGAAGTGTCATACGCAACGGTTTCCGAAGAGTTTCCCATTCGTCAACCTCACTGAACAAGCACTTTATAGTTCCAAGTCACAGGGTTCCTATCCGTCGGTGTCATGGTCGATTTGCATTGGGTTGACCTGCTTCATCCCCCACCATAGCGGGTACCTGTGGGCGAGCGATATGTATGGATTGAACGACATCGGAATCGAGTAAGATTTGAACCCCAGTGCAGATTATGCCATACAGTATAGCGGCGATTGCTTGAATATAATGCTCACTATTCATCAAAATGTCACGACAACCTCTATCATGGTCAAGCAATTGCTTCAAACTCTACAGGCAAGCTACATCATCCTCTAACCCCCACTACTCCGACACCCACCCAATGCGACCCGACCCCAAGCATGCAAGAACTCAGTATACCCAACTCCTTCCAAGAACCCCTCCTAATGTCGCTCCCACCGACCTAGTGACCGAACACATTCAAACCCCTCTGAAGGACACCTCTTCAAATGTGTACCGTACCAAGCTTATATTAAAACATGTAGTGACTCAGGCACAAGAGTAAATAAAGAGTTATAACCAGAGAAAATATTCTCTGAAGACCCAGAATTCTCTTCTCTAGCCTATTCAACTCTCTGATTCAATTCTTCCAAGCCCAATCTAGCATAAATACTAGTTTTGATAACATCGCCTAACGATACTTCGCTTTCATTCATATTTTCTATCATTATATGGCAATTGCCACCTACAACTTCGTAACATCAGTCCCACAACGGATCCTTTACCAGAGCCAGAAACAATCTAGCAGCATATGCGAGACCTATAGGGCAGAATCCACAAATCCCATAGGGAGCAAGGGGAGAAAACAATTTATAAAATAATCGAAACTATGAATATCATAATTCCAAAAATGACGACGACGAGCGAAACACTGCCAACATTTCAACAGGGTTTTTAGACCTTTTACGAACCATCGAAACTAGATGACATATAATACAGCCTATCATGTCGCAGAACCTGCCGTAATCAATCAACCCCTCACTCGTCGTGAACACCAATCCAATCCACCCACCAAAAACCAACTTGCTTTCCACGAAACATCCCATCACAAAATATCACTCGAGGCACCAGAAAAAAAAGGAAGGAAAAAAGAAAACGGATTCCTCAATTCAACAATTCACGACGAGACCCCCATCCATCCAATATTAAACCAACCAACCAAAACCCCAAGCTATGCATCGTATCATATAACAGAAGCTCCATCTCAGTCAACGACTTCTATCATACCTTTCCGCAATCCCGAAAAAAACCCTAACTTAAGCTTCTGGACCGACCGGCAGACTAGCTGCAAGAATCCTACTCGGGAGCGCTTCGCAGGTCGACCCCACTCACCCCACAGACCCACCCTAACCGCCTATCATACCCCACATCATCTCCCCGATTACGGTATTGTATTCCAATTTCTGTGACCTGATCTGCTGCATTGCATGTATATATATAGCGAGAATTATGGTATGGTATGGTATGGTATTGTATGGTCCGGTATGGCGGGTGGGGAGGAAGGAAGGAAGGAAGTGTGCCAAGGAGCATATTATGATTCCTAGGTTCCAAGTTTTGTTATACCCCGTGAGCGATAGGTTAGGGATGGTGTTTTCTGAAAAGGCGAGTTCAGGAAACTATATGCTGTCAATTTGAATCGGATTGCTGCGATAGGCTATTTTCAGCAAGGCTGTCCGCGGTACGGCACCTTCCGGCTAGCTGCACGATGATGGGTGCTGACGATGAAGTGATCGGGGAGGAGGGAGGGGTGCATGACATGCAAGGGCAAGATTCTCCCTATCTCGGCAGTGCGTGCGGTGCGTTAGGAGCTGTGATTATACTGGACATGGAAGATCACTCGTGAGTGAGAAGCTCGAAGTTTTTTTTTTTTTTGAAAAAGCACTTCAACTTCATTATTTGAGAAATTTTGTCCCTTGTATCATTTCAGATGGACTCTCGGCGAGTCATCATAGAAAACAAAAAAGGAAAGAAGAAAAGGAATGATTACATGAAAAAAAAAATGAAAAAAAAGGGAAGCAGGGGAGGCAGGAATGGAAAAGAAAAAAAATAAACAAAAAAGAAAATGTACGGAGAATGAATTTGAGGGTTGTGAATTACAGTATGATATGGATTGGTTAGATTGCTTTTTGTCATGTCTCCTCTCACGGTCACTTTCTCCTCCCCTAAGCTTTCCTCCAAGCTTCTCACACCAAGTGTTTTCTCCTTCGGTGCTCAAAGCTGAAGGCAAAACAAAAGCCCGACCTGAATGGCTGGTCGGCACAAACATCAAAAAGAAATCACAGCACGAGCGTTAAACCGCCAGTCCACCGCGGGGGGGACGGAGAAAAAACGTAAAGAGGGGTCCGTTTGGGGAAAAAGAAAAAAAACTACATAAAGAAGAGTGGTGAAGAGAATGGTATAAAAAAGGAACAAGAAACAAGAAAACACCTGAGTCGCGATGCATTGTACGTTGTCGCCCGCGGCCTTGTCATTGAGGTAACAAAAGAGATAAATGAGGTATTGAAAGCTGGAACATTGCGACAGGAAACAGAGATTATGTAAGGGTAGCAGGTAGCTAATAGTCGAGTATCGCACGTAGTGGTTAGAGGCTTGTCGTCCTCGTGATATGCTTGCGAGTCCCCATCCTATCAACCACCCATAAAGAGGATCACCCCAAGCTTCGCCACAAAAATCCAGTTAAATTAATATTCAACTTCCGTCTTCCCGGCACCATCCTACAAGATAATGCAACTGCCACAGCACCCAGCGTTCTTCTCATCAGCGCCCTTGCCGTACTCCCCACCACCACCATTTCCACCACCACCACCGTTGTTGTTCATGTTTCCACCACCGGGAGAGTTTGAACCACCAGATTGATCCTTGTTGTAACGGCGTATCTCTCGAACAAGGTTGTAGAAGGCTTCATCCACGTTAATCCTCGACTTGGCGGAGGTCTCGATGAAGCGACAGTTGAAATGGCGAGCGAGATCTTGGCCCTCTATATGAATGTGGTGAGTAAACAGAAGCTAGGGGTTTCAGGGAATTAGAGCTGATTACCTTGTTTGCTCACAGCGCGCTCCGTGTCCAAGTCACACTTGTTTCCAACGACCATTACGGGAAAGTAATCTTTGTCCTTGACTCGAAGAATTTGCTGTTGAAAGGTGGCAATTTCCTCAAAACTTGTACGGCTAGTGATAGAGTAGACAAGTAAAAAGCCTTCGCCAGTGCGCATATACTGCTCTCTCATTGCGGAATATTCTTCCTGACCAGCTGTATCCAAGACGTCGAGTAGTGCGACTTCATCATCGATCACGCATTCCTTGCGGTAGGAGTCTAAATTTGTTAACATTAAAATCATCGGGACTTAGGTCCATTCGTGAGAAAGAAGAAAGCGCAGGTCCGGAAATACCTTCAATAGTCGGATCATATTCATCAACGAAGTGGCTCTGAATCAGTTGAATAGTCAAGCAAGACTTTCCGACACCACCCCCACCTACTACCACCAGTTTATACTCTCGAAGAAATTGAGCCTGCGCAAACAGAAATACAAATTAGCCTCCGTAAGCAAGAGTGCGACATAGATATTTCGTAGAAAATCAGAAAGGAGATTCATGTTGAGACAGTGATATAAGGGGGTACCATACGGGAGACATTATCTTTTTTCTCTGCTAAGAAAAGAAAACAAGAATTTAACAGCTATCTGTTACGCTTGTGCCGTCCGAAGATGAAGACGAGATGCTTATATAGTTCAAGTCCTATTCAGAATTGACTAATCGGGAACGAATTTAAAGTTATTGAGAAGTGTCAGCAGAAGACCTCAACGCAAGGCAAAATGAACGCGCCCCAATTGTGGACGGAGGAAACGTTAGGTTTGACCCCTTACCTGCGCGTTGCAAGAGGATATCCGACAAGGAGAAGCTGCCCTTTTTTTCCCTTTCCTCCGACGTGTGGACTGAGAAGGGGATCTTTCAGATGATTCTCAGTATAAAAAACTGCCGGAATACGGGGAAAGAGCGGGAAAAGGAGTGGATGAGTAGGGGTGAGTGTGGGCGAGGGGATGGAGTTTGCAAGAGAGACTCGGGTTATTCGTGAAGAAGGGGTGCGCTTAGGGTAGAAGGGAAACGACAAGGATCACTTTAGCGGCTCGGCACCCTCTCTTTTCTTTTTTAGTGCAGAAACACGGGACTGGAACACAGAACCGAATAGCAGCGGTACAGGCGAAGCGGAACAGCAAGCAAGAGCAAGCAGTAATGGCAGCGGAAGTAGAAGAGGGGGAGAGAGGCAGTCAAGGGAAAACTTGCTGAGCACAAAGAAAAGTGTCGGGAAATAAGAGTCGAATGGTTGAGGAAGAGAGTGGGGGGGAGAAGAGAAGGGGGAAAAGAGGTTGGGACGAGTTATAACTAGGTAGGGTACGATGGTAAGCTTACAGTGAGTACCGGTACTCGAGTACTAAAGAAGCAGACCAAAGCGGCCAGTAAGGGAAGGGAGAACAGGAGGGAAGTTAAGGGAGAAGGAGTTGAGGTGGGAGAAGGCGACTGATCGGAAAATGGAGCCCTAACAGGGTTAGACAAAGTGCGTCTTGAGAAGAATTGAGCACATGAATAGGGAGCTTCTGTGGGGAGCCAGGAACGTGGACTTGAACTTGTCACCACAGCAACGGTCTTCTACCTTCCTGATGCCGCTGGTGAGATACCGGTACCGTAGGCTGATTTAAGTGTATCATAGATCAAGTTCCTGGTCGGAGATGGGAACTTGTGAATACTGAAGTTCGAGTGCTGAAATATTTCTTCCAGCCTTTGAAACCTCTTTTTCACCATGTGCAGGCTGGTCCATATGGCACAAGGCAACGTTCGGGCTCGAGTTCACACACCACAGAACAGAACATCCCTGGTGGTGTGGAAGAAGAAATGTGGGCACTGGCAAGGGCCTTTTACGATCTTATGTAACTCTACCTAAAAACTCATAACAAGTAGCATGTAGAGTAGATTGGTCTAGGTCGATATGATTTTGTTCTCAAGAGATGTTTCGGTGGGAAGCCTTCCAGCTACTTTAGAACTAGGAATTTCACAAGTGCCCGCTGTTCAGGCAGCACCTTAAAAGTTGAATACCGGTATATACAGTATGCACCGCACAGCATTATTCGTATTGTCTGGTTTGGCACGGTAACTATAGATTTACACTCTCTACCATGCTACTAATTCTCACAGCTCTGCCCCCCCACACGGATGCATTCACTCGCACATAACAGGCGCAAAAGCACGCACAAAATATTGGTGCACTGATAGATGGTACATCACTTTCCTATAGAATCCCTGGCAGGTCTTTACAATTGACAGGGGCTCGGGTTAATGTCAAATTTCAGAGCTTCTCCTCTATTCTGTATCTTTCTCCGTACTCTTTTCCTCAGTACCGATATCAATTAACCTAGGCATTAAAAATACAATTTTCAATGTGTACGAGTACAGTACTAGTACACGGCCGCCTGCTTGATACAATAGCTTTCCCACCCTCAGTTCCTATCCGCCTACCGCTAGAAATCGAAGGCCTGTTGAATTCCAGCTGCAGTGTGACAGAGCATCACATTCAATACTCTCATTGGCTCGCCTGACTGCCTATCTCCTTATTGTTCAAGGATTGTGGAAGGATGCGGATGAACTGAGCAGAAAATTTTATCTTGTCCAAGAGATGTTTAATGAGCTTCCTGAGCTGTCGATTCTCCACCGATAGCCTTAACAGCTCGTACTACCTAAATTAGCTATCCAAAAGGCTGACAAGAGATTCTCCTGCAGAACCAATACCTTCGGTGAGTGAGATAAAGGGCGACAAGTCAGTAAAATCCATCTCCCCACTAATGCGAATCAGTGGCATTGGGCTAAGAGACAATGCGGATACTGTCATAATAGAGTCAACAAGGACCCACCTGTCCAAATTAACATATCATAGGAGACATACGCTCTAGCATGTTTGAACCTTGTATTTTCCACTCATAACCCCAACATAATCTACCGGTATCGGGAGAAAAACGCAATTCTCAACACCCAAATAATCAAGCAGTCACCAACCGCTTGCTTCTACTCGAGAACAGTATGCCAATCTACCGTGCTCGAATAGGAACTCGGTTTTCTTTTTCCCGCAAATTTGATCATCATTGTGCGCTTACCATGCTCCAGTGTTAATGTTACATGCATAAATCGTTGTTCACATGAGAGACCTTCTAGTACAGCACGCAGGCATCCTATGATTCGCGACGATTTATTTGTCTTCTTTTAACCCTCATGTAATGCGGGTAGCCGGAGGAAGCATGGCCGCCATATGGGAATGTTTTACAGAAGGTCGGATGCCCTGTCCCACATTAGCTGCCTTCTGTCAATACCTACCTGGGCTCTCTCCGGGATGGGGGGGGGGAGCTGAGGGGAAGAGGGGAGGAGAAAGGGAAGGGGGCGCTTCTTTTCTCGAAGCATCGTGGAGCCTTCCATGTAGACTACGGTGCCCATGGGAGGGGGTGTGGTGGGCGACAAGCAATTTTTGCCCAGTTGGGTTTGAGCTCGGCTGTTCTTGGGCGACTACCTGGGAATGGCAGCCCGGCTTTGAATTTTTGGGATGTGGTCCAAAAGCAAATACGGTCCTATTTGATACCGGTAGTGCTGCATCTTTCATCCTACGACTCAGGTGCTTTCGTGGCTCTGGGGAAGCGAGCTGCTGTGGGAATCACCTCAGTCCCGTACCAGTGCAGAAGCGAATTCGCTTGTTGAATGGTCCCCAGTGGAGAAGAAGCTGAGAATAAGCAAGAACTATACCGTAATAGTCTCGTATCAGAGGAAGAAAGAGGGAAAAAGGGTGTAATTGAATTTATGTGATATCATAATCCTCTATTGGAAAGTTGTATGATACAGTCGCACCTCGTTATAACGAAAGCCCAGAATTCAGGTTCTTTCGTTCGTTATGGCGAGGTTTCAGAAGGAATTCCTTATAGCGAGGTCTGTTTGAATGGGAGCATGGGTATAAATTTTCAGAAGGTTCATTCGTAACAGCGAGGTTCCAGTACAAAGGGTTTCGTTATAGCGAGGTGCGACTGTATGACATAAATTTGTAAGAATTATCGACCTTCACAGAACTGATTGTAAGGCGGGGTTGCCATGAGATGAGATACAGAAGCCTGCGTAGGGAGGATACCGCAACAAGCCCTTGATGAGGTGGGGCTGCGGGGAATAATCCTATTGTTCTCTGAGGCGGAACGTCCCCCACGGGTTGCACGCTCCGCTGTGCTTTATTAGACATACAATCACCCTTCAGAGAACTCACTTTACTTTTTAATATCCAGATACCTAACCATGGTACGTCCTGCCAATGATAAATAAATAATTTTTGACTCGCTAGCTGACTTGTAACTTTTAGTCTAAAGCCGCGGAGAGACGAAAGGCAGAGGAGGGCGCGAAGGAAGGAGATTATGGTAAGAGCTATCTACCTTAATTATCCCCAATCATTATCACCAATCATTGTCATCAATCAATCGATGTTTCCTTCAAGTCCTTCAGTACTAACAGGATCATCTAGGTTCTATCTTCTCGGTTTCTGGGTATGTGGAGTGGGATGGTTTTAGAGATAAAGCTACCCCGCAGCGCACTTGCTAACAAGCTGAGCAAATAGGCCCGTTGTGGTGGCAGAGAACATGATAGGATGTGCTATGTACGAGTTGGTGGGCTTATTCAATGGAAATACGGCACTTGAGCTTCTACTAACTTCTCCATCCCTAGGTTCGCGTTGGACACGATTCGCTTGTTGGGGAGGTCATTCGATTAGAAGCCGACAAAGCTACGATTCAGGTTTACGAGGAAACAGGCTCGGGCGCCCTGACGCTTCCCGTGTTTTGACAAAAACTGACTATGGGGATACAGCTGGTGTAACTGTTGGAGATCCCGTCTTGCGTACCGGGAAGCCCCTCTCCGTGGAGCTTGGCCCTGGATTGATGGAGACCATCTACGATGGAATTCAACGACCTCTAAAGACTATTAACGAAATTTCGAACAGTATCTACATTCCTCGTGGTATCACAACGCCAGCTTTGGACCGCAAGAGATCATGGGACTTTAATCCTGGAAGCTTTAAGGTCGGGGATCATATCACTGGGGGGGATATCTTTGGGAGTGTCTATGAAAATTCACTTCTTGATGATCACAAAATTCTTCTGCACCCTCGTGCTCGGGGTACCATCACTCATATTTCTGAGAAGGGCTCCTACACCATAGAGGATACAGTTCTTGAAATCGAGTTCGAAGGCAAGAAGCAGAACTTTACCATGATGCAGTCATGGCCTGTGCGAGTCCCCAGACCAGTGTCGGAGAAACTCTCCGCAGATTACCCGCTGTTGACTGGCCAGAGAGTGTTGGATGCCCTGTTCCCTTGTGTACAGGGCGGCACAACGGCTATTCCTGGAGCTTTCGGCTGCGGAAAAACTGTTATTTCCCAGTCTTTGTCGAAATATTCCAACTCCGACTGTATTATCTACGTTGGGTGTGGTGAGCGCGGCAACGAGATGGCTGAAGTCTTGATGGATTTCCCAGAGGTTGTAGCTACCTTAAAACTTGGGTCGGGATCGGAGGCTAATAGTCAATTATAGCTTTCTATTGAAATTCATGGTCGTAAAGAACCCATCATGAAGCGGACAACACTCGTTGCGAACACCTCCAACATGCCTGTAGCGGCGCGTGAAGCATCTATTTATACTGGAATTACGCTTGCAGAATACTTCCGTGATCAAGGAAAGGACGTTGCGATGATGGCTGACTCGTCTTCTCGCTGGGCCGAAGCCCTGCGTGAGATTTCTGGCCGTCTCGGAGAAATGCCGGCTGATCAAGGTTTCCCGGCTTACCTAGGTGCTAAATTGGCAAGTTTCTACGAGCGTGCTGGGAAGGTCAAAGCTCTTGGTAGCCCGAATAGAGAGGGAAGTGTTAGCATTGTTGGTGCCGTATCTCCTCCTGGCGGTGATTTCTCTGACCCGGTTACTTCCGCCACCCTTAGCATTGGTATGATTGATTTATCCTCCACCCTGTAATCTGAATATGGGGAGTCCCGACCCCTAACCTGAGCTTAATTTGTTTCATCTAGTGCAAGTATTCTGGGGTCTCGATAAGAAACTCGCTCAGCGTAAGCATTTCCCAAGTATCAATACATCCCTCAGCTACAGCAAATACACCAACGTCCTAGACGGCTACTACCAAAAGAACTTCCCCGACTTCCCCTCCCTTCGAGACCGGATCAAACAACTGTAACTCCCCCTTCTTTGCCGCTTCCACCAATTTCACAAATCTAACAGTCTCTCTAGCCTTTCCGATAGCGAAGAGCTCGACCAAGTCGTCCAACTAGTCGGAAAATCCGCCCTCTCTGATCCTGACAAGATCACCCTAGACGTAAGCTCCCTGATCAAGGAAGACTTCCTCCAACAGAATGGATATTCCAAACACGATCAGTATTGCCCTGTTTGGAAGACACTCTGGATGATGAAGGCCATGATGGGCTTTTACGATGAGTCTCAGAAGGCAGTCCAGTCCGGTGTCAGCTGGGCCAAGATCAGGGAAGCGACATCAGATATACAACATCAACTTCGGTCTATGAAGTTTGAGGTAACCAGTCTTTTTTATTTAATAATCCTATTCCTTGGAAAATGGATGCTAATTAGAATATGCAGATCCCCGACGATGGCGAAGAGGTCATCGTAGGAAGGTACGAGAGGCTATATAACGACATGATGGAGAAGTTTGCCAGCGTTTCGGATGATTAGTTTTGTCGGACAATCCCTTTCTAAAATGATCGCTTTTGTATCTATCTACCCACCGCCTTGTCTCGCCTTTTCTTTTCTTTTCTTTTTTTTTTTTGCTCTCTTTGCTCCCTCACGTTAGCGTATTCGGGTGTTGTGTTTGAGAGAAACCCTCGTTGCGTCTTGCTCTGCTTGCTTGGTTTGTGCATGAACGTTGAACCATCGTACGCATTATATGAAAGGAGGGGCTGTTTTTTTTTAGACAGAATGGTATGCATATTGTGATCTGCAGATTCGGAATTTGGGGCGATGCTGTTTGTGGCGTTATACTGGGTCCTGGGTGAAGGGGCCGTGATGTTTGACAACGTAGTGGGCATACCGCAAAAGGTTGATCTCGGTATCAGGCCGGAGGTCCTACTTGGGCTTCTAATATTGAACACAGAATCACCTAGGCAAAGTAGCTAAGACTTGTTTTTTTTTGCTATTGTAAGATCAACAGGGTCGGTAGTAGACATGGACACGAAACCATTCAAAATTCGCAGTCTCTCTCGGAGTGGCGAGAAAAACCGAGTTTCTTTAAAGGAAAAAAAAAAAAAAAAAGACAAAGGAATCTCTCTAGACAGACAACACCTTTCATGTCACGCCACAGAACTATGTCTATCTGATACGAACACAAATGTACGGAACCTCCACGTCCTCCCCGGTTTCATCGTCGGCGCAAATTTCAAGGATGAGGTTCTTGGTGTGAGCTGGGACAGGCTTCTTAGAGATTTCTTGCACAAGCTTGGTCAACCTATGAAATGTGTTAGTGTCGCTCTTGTGGTCGCTTGTTTAGATATAGGAATATATGCTTACTTCATCGGAAGCCTGTCTTTGAGCTTCTTCTGGGGGAAGAAACTTCCGTACAGCAGACTAACACCACAGCTAACCATAGAACAAGTCAAGCCTTTGCTGGCCATTACATCTAGCACCTCCTGTAGGGTAGCGTCGTAATCAAAGTAGAATCGATCCCAGATCTTGTCGATGGTGACCTCTCCTTCCTTAGATTGGTACTTGCCCTTCGGGCTAGTAATAGGCTCACTGAAAGCCACGAAGGGAAGGGCGAGATTGACGAAGCCGTTCTTGTAATCTTCAAGCTTATTTTTCCCGTCAACGATCTTGTAGAGCTCGAGACACACAAGACCGGTAACCATGGAGGTAGTTGTTGCTAGAAATTCGAATTCCATCGATCAGTATGTTACATCCAAGGACAAGAAACGGAACTTACCAATAGCAGGGATAATTTTGCCAGCAATTCCTTTTGTAGTATGTTTATCGGCAGTAGGAATGGCGTAGTTGAGAGCCCTAAGGTTTGACGCAGCAGTAATGAGATCCATGTGATGGTTAGAATCGTCGTCCTTCTCAAAATCCACCTTCACCAGCCTATATCCAGCAAGCGCACTCGGAGGTGGCAAGCTCTCGATAATCCTCTGGATTTCGCCCTCATCGTCGAAGCCTGTCTGGGTAGCATTCGGGTCAGGCTCTGCATCACTTGCCTGAATCTTCACTCCCGAAGAAGGTGTAAATTCAGAAATAATCATATCCCCAATAACTTTGCGGTAAACTTCGTCGGTTGCATTTCCCTTAATACCATAATTGAAGGCATGGAGGTTGGCCGCAGCTTTGACGAAGGCCATGTGGGTCTCATTGTCAAGGCTGAAGGTCAATGGATCCGGAGCTCTCTTTGGACCACTCCAAAACAGGGCGCCTGACGATGTCGTGGAATCCCTGGGAAAATTGTATAGAAGTTGTTGGATATTGTTATTATACTGCTTTTCAAACTCGTGTCTAGCCCAAACAATACACTCTTCGAATGTGAGTGGCTTATTGTAGACAAGATAATCGCGGATGGTCTCTAGAATCTGCTTCTGATTGCCGGCTTGCTTTAGGGTGGCCTCGAAGAAGTTTGGTTGTGAGAGGTAAAGATTAACATTTTCAGCAGGCTGGACAAAGTATTGCTCAAAGAGCTCACGGGACCAGGCGATTGTATGCTCAATCTTGTTGGGGAAGCTTCTGACAGTGCACATGGGGAAGGATTGCTCCGGGGGATCGTGGGAGCTGGAATAGCTCTCTGTAAGTCCGGGCATGACAACCTGAGTGTTACCCTTGGTTCCCAGGGTACCGCTCTCGAGGAGTGGCTTTCGGAAGAAAACACATCTGCGGTCGACGTATGTTCGTGCTTCAACATTGTCAAGAGCATTTGTCACACCATCTAGGGATTCCCAGAAGCCTTCGTCGAAAACATTCTCAGTGTCCGCCCCTACGCGATCTCTCAGAGTATTGATCTTTCCATTGAGGTCGGGATTCATCTTCCGAACAGCCGCCGCAGCACACTCGCTCTTTAGTCTGCCAACATCCTGTGACCTAAACAAGAACTGACGATTGAGGTTACTCTTCTCAATCGAATCCATATCAGTCACCGAGATTCTGCCCTCAGGACCCGTAGCCAAGCCAATCATTGCCCAATTCTTTAACATCTCGCAACCAATGGCACCAGCACCAACAAGGAATTCCTTAACGTTGGCAATCTTATCCTGGAAGTCCTTCCCAAAAACAGCAATTTGACCATCGTAGCGAGTGTTCAATGGTTGGGTATTTTCCTTTGTGCGTGGTACAGAAGTGGGCAAGCTCTCAAGAGAATCAAAGTAGACATGCTGCACAATCGGGCTAAACTTGCCGGATAAACTCTTAACAACCTCTTGTGCTGCCCAACCTCCGATAACAGCACACATTGGAGCAAGATCACCTCTCGCCTGATATGCTAGTTCCTTGATGAGATTTTCGTCCAATTCAGGCTTCAACTCTCCAAGCGAATCTGCAATAGCGGTGGCATACTTAAATACTTCTGCCGCATCCTCTTCATTCATTGGCCGCGGTAAGCCGCCCTTTTCGCGGAATTGGTGGAGGGCCTGGAAACCAATGTGAAGCTGCAGAGGTCGTTCAAACTTTGCGAAATCAGTAACGAGTAGTTCAGGTTCTTTTAGTTGCTCAGCTTGTGATTTGAAGTTGATGATTTTTGGTTTTTTGACCTGGGTATAAAGGCCGCCGCGATCGTATGTCCCATGCGATGAAACCTCGCCAATCGAGAATGTGTATGGTCCTGGGGGGGTTTTCCGAGATGGTTAACGCTGGGCTTAAATATGAGGAGGAAACTAATTACCTTTAACTTCAACTTTGAATTCAGCTCCATTTAGTGACTCCATTCCCTGGACTTCACTAAATGTAACGTGGTCTCCATCTTCTAAGCCATGCCTAGTCTCATCCAGCGCGGTGACAAGTCCAGAGCTATCAATTCCAGCAATAATGCCACTAACCGGGTTCTCCCCAGTGGGGTCAATGACCACAAAGCCCTCGCCAAAGTCACAGAAGATATTACCAAACAGCCCTCTAGTCTCTGCCGAAATATAGGAGATTTTGTTCTTATGGCAATATTCATTGACCTTAAGTTGAGCAGAAAGAGGTATTCCGGCGACTACAACGGCTTTATATCTACCAAGAAGCTCAACGTCGTCGAACGGATTTGAGCGCAGGACAGATACAGGTGTGTAGGTATTTAGCTCTCCGAGAAGAGGTGCGGAAACCTCATCAGACTGTTTACCAACGTCTGATACCTGAAAGAAATACTGGGAGGAGAGGTCTGAAATCTCGATAGGGGAGGGGTCGTAAAGAGTAACGGATTTAACACCGGCCAAACAGATATTTTTTGCTATAAGCCTACGTTAATAATCTAGAATATCGCTAAAACAAGCGCCGAGAAACAGTGGCGTGAATCCTATAGGAGAGGTGTAAGGTTTACCAATTTCGACACCTAGCCCCTTTAGGCCAATGATGAGGACATCTGATTGACTCATGCGTTTCATCGCCTCGTGCCCAAGAACGTAGCTATCAAGGAGGCTAGAGTTAGTAGACAAACATTCAAGAAGTTGATGCCCCTGGCGATAGGGACAACTTACAGTTGACGACTGTAGAGCCCTTCATCTATGGTTCCGGCAGCGGTATCGGCTGGCGAATCCAGCTGCATGTTTGAAGAGGTGTCCTGGGAAGCCGAAGTCAGTTGGTTCTGTCGTTTATGTAGGGGGAGTTCACCCAAGTGGTATATTAACTTACCGTCATGATTTGTTTCTCAGGGCGGACCGATAATTCTGAGGAAAGCTTTCTTTTCGACAGTTTGTTGTAGTGTGAAGGCAGGAGGCAGCGGACCAGTTAACTCTAGTTTCTTGACGCGGATGCTGTTTGAAGTTGTTGTATGTGCGGTGGCGGTGGAGGTTCGCGTGAATGGACTGGGACAATAATCTCGCTAAATAAGATGTTTACTGTAGGATGAGACTTTCAAAATAGATAATTTTTGGGGTGAGAATGGTGGATGGTTAATGGATGGTCAGTAGAAGAAGAGCGGCGAGGTGTTGGAGTTTCTAAGCACTGCTTACAGACGTTCGATCGTTCTGGCGCTAGGCGGGGCTAGCAACCGCCCCTCTACTACCCTACCACTCTATGCACGCTAGGAGGCGCAACGGGCTGTGGTCCCGTGGCAGAGTTATTTACAATATCACAGATAGTTATTAGGGGTACGAAAAAGTAGACGATTGTTATCAATGTTTAGCTCCCGCCTGAAAAAGGGCTGAGGGGGTTTAATTCACTTAGTGAGCAAACGCTCATCGGACTGGAGCACTCTCAGGCGAAGTGATGCACTGCAAGATATGCCGCTACCAACAAGATATTACATAGGAAACACCATAGGATAGAAGAGGTAAAATGAGTGGGGTAAAAGGGTAAAAACTAAAACCGAGGTAGCATTAAAAGAACCGACCCATATCCAGACACGCCAAAACCCAAATCATAGAACATATCATCGTTCTCATACCATTAAAATCCCCCATCTGTCCCAGCAGCGGTAGTTGATATCGAACAGCAGCGAGGAAAGTATTGAAATTTGAAACCCCCAAAGGAAAACAAGAGACAAAAGGTAAGGAAAAGCAAACACAAGGATATAAGAGAACGGTTTTTCCCGAGCACCCATCACCCTTCACCATCTAATCTACAATTTTGTTCCCCCACATCTCTAATCATCTGTCTGGATCTTGTGATCGCCCCTAATGATGCTAGCATAGCTAGGTGGTTCGCCAGACGGGATGTGCGGGCTACTTCCTTCGCCCCCAGGGCCATTCATTGGTGTCTCTGGAGGAGTTTGCTGCTCATGGCTGGTATACCTCTCCGGTTGTCTATTTCCAGCGGGAGCAGGCGATGTAGGAACGGGCTGAATTACGGTATATTGTGGTTGCCTGTTCCCAGCATCTGCGGGGCCGGTGGTCCCGCTTTGGAAAGTGCTATACTGGGGATCTGGCCGTTGTTGTTGTTGGGGGCGTGGGTTATGGGTGCAGGAATGAGCGGGGTGTTGAGCAGGCGCGATTTGATAGTAATAAGTGGTGGTGCTCCGCGATTCATGAGCGATCGGTACGTAGGTAGTATCCCATGGGTCGGGGTATTTCGAGATGATGTACCAGGCGTGAATGAGACCGGGGAGCTGTGGTAGACCTGTTAGTAATTAAACATCCAGCAGATAATAGACCTGAATCTCACCCATCCGAGGCAACATAACGCTAATGAGATAAGAGAGTCCGCTGAACAAATACCACGCTTGACCCAGACTAAACTCCGGGATGTGTCATCAGTAAGGTGGCGAAAAGAAATTAATATTCAAACGACATGATGGAATGTCATACCAGGAAGAGGAGGAAAGAGAACAGCCAAAACGGCCAAGAAACAATCAGAGGAGCACATTATTTCCTTTAAAACAGATTTCGCTTATTGTAATGATCTAGCCGATGACTAGACTACCGTCTACCTCAGCTCAGGTGTAGACGATGGAGGGCTGGAAGGAGGAGGAAGGATGAAAGAAATATGTGGGCTCTTTTGGAAATAGTCGGAGGAGGACTACTACTAGTATTGAGTAGGAGGTTAGAGGGATGAGGGGGGAGCAGGAAATAAGATAGACGTGGCCAGTTTTGAGATGGGATTACCTATTGTACCTGAGAGATACGAAGTTGAAAGAGCAAAGAGAGATGGTCTGAGCAAGGGAAGGGAGAGTTGTCGTCAGCCGACTGCTGTGTTACCATACCCGCCCCACTAGAGCGAGGCGGAGCATCGCGAGATGCTGTGTCATGTCATTGTTTACTGGATAGTATTACCTGCTGTTATGGCTCACCGGGGTTATGCCCTTATCTTTTGCTGGATCATGATAAGCTTGGCGGGTCC
>Ga0307507_10004855_pt1 | contig 23061 bp, 8 predicted proteins | sample 7_EM_MG_FD_207223 | JGI IMG/M metagenome (GOLD analysis project Ga0307507, IMG submission 207223) | Populus trichocarpa ectomycorrhiza microbial communities from riparian zone in the Pacific Northwest, United States - 7_EM | ecosystem: Host-associated > Plants > Roots > Unclassified | place...
GAAAAGTAGCTAAGAAAGTTAATTGTTGACACAAGGAGCGGCAGTATACTTCTTTAGGCAATAGGCTAGCCATAAGAAGAAAGCGGTCTGCTAGCGCGGTTATAACTAGGGTAGCGGTCAAAACCCCGTTAACTACGTTAAACTAATAGAAAAGAAAATAATTTATTTAATTTAAGACTTTTATAGATTTTTATTATATAGAAATAACTCTACTTATAAACCCAAACTTTTAACAACCTACCGTAGGGGACGAAGCAGCGTAATTAAGAGCCGAAGTGTTGCCGCTACACGTGCCGCGAACGGCTTTTCTCGCGGTGTCTAAACGACTACGAGCGTTTCAAGTTTACAAGAAGCTCTAAGATCGCAAAGTACTTCCCCCACGGATCTCTCTCCGATCACAATCCTCACGGATACGGGACGTCACGGCGACCGCGGTCAATTGAGTTAACTCCAATTGTTTTCATTATTACATACATCGGAAAGCGTATTTAGGGAATGAAGACTTGACGTCGGTCCTCGTAACGAATGCTTGAACCTTAGCCCGTATACCCACTCTCAAAAAGAATCGACAAACGGAAATCCACCCAAATGCCGGGAACGAAACATGAAATCCAATGCGTTGCGTAGACCTAAACAAAAACCGAGACGTTGGGAAAAGACCGGAGATAAGAGAAGTCTTCACTTGCTAGTGACTAACAATCTCCTTTCCGAAATGCCCCAATGGGTTCCAGCGTCCGGACTTGAGGGGCTTTCGAGGGCCCGGAGGCTTTTCTGACTTTGGAGGCTTGGGAGGTTCCGGCTTCTTTTGCGGATGCAGCCCGTCAGTCTGCGTGGCCGTGATACTTTTATTGGCCAACTGAGCTGTGCGGCCAGCAATCAACTGGCGGAGAGCCGACTCGACCTTATTTTGCTCCGTGTAGATGTTGAATTTACGTTCGACTCCCTCAGGAGTCCTCGTCTGTCTCAGGTATTCATTGTTAAATCTATCTTTGACTTCCTCACGAGTCTTTCTCTCCCTCAGACATTCATTTGCGATGTGCAGTTCGAGCTCCCAATTCGCAATCTCCAACTGGCCATTCAATTTCTGAAGCAGGGTTACATTGTGATACTCCCCGGCCGTGTGAATTTTCTTCTTGAGTTGGTGTATGGCCATCTCAAGTTCATTCCGTTTTGGATCTGATTGGCTATTACTTGGATGTTTGGTATGCATACTTTGCGCTTAGGAATTAGGACTTACCGGGTTCACCATTGATGTCTACGAAGAGATTCGGGGGGGAAATAAGCTGATGCCTTACAATCGAGTGTGTTCCAATCACCATGTCGACTTGCGCGCTCTCGGAGACGAGGAACCGCATATCTCTGTATACTTTCGCGCTGGTGCAGTGGAACCAAGAGACGTGAATGGCGCCCGACACCTTGTGGATGTTCCCTGTTGCGACGGTCCCGCCGCTCTCCTCTCTCGGCCTCAAAGCCCTGAACTCAGTGAAGCCCAGACGTTGCGCAAATTCGGCGGAGATGATGTTGCCTTGCAAGCATGCAGTATCCAGCACACACCTCCCTTCCTGACGCTCGAGGACGTCGGAACCTGGGCATGGAAAAACCGAGACGGTGAGGAAGAAGGGGCACTGTTTTTTATTGTCGAACATCTGTAGTCTCAGCTTTAGCCTTCAGACTCCAACAGTGTACTCCCGAGTGCACTGACCTTCTCATCGACATTCTCCAAATCCGCAATCTCCACGGTCACTGCTAATTTCGGGATTACTTTGCTTGGTCCACAGAAGAAGCCCTTGATACAATCCCACCATGATAGATTGACTACCGCTACCTGGGTCCTCCGTCTGCAAATAGCGGAGGGCTTGTCTTCAAACTCAGGGTTTTCTTCGACCATCGTACAGGCAGACGATGCGATCGACGAGCAGGAGCGTCTTGGATCATCTTGGAACGCGTCGAGTGGCACACGGAGATGTTGATGGTCTTCGCTTGGACCACCTTCTTCTGTTGAGTCTCGGATTTAGATGGATGAACATCTAGATACGAAGGAACTTACCAGTCCTTTCTGGGATCCCCATCTTGTAACGGGTCCGCGGTAAATGGATTCTTCTCCTAGAAATTTTCGAAGCTAGAGAAAGGCAAGTAAAGTCGGCATGACCAAAAGCTGAGCAAGAAGGGCTGAATTTTATCTTGGGATATCGACAGCAGGCGACCTTCCTTCCGTTGCCATTGCTCCCGATCTTAGCCTTCTTTCACCCCTACGGGAAACATCACGATGGCGTTTTACCTAAGCATTCGCGTAATTCGCGTCCCGGATCAATAGCAAAGCATCTTCGATTATGCGAACTGGTGAGGGCTTTTCCAAATATTGACGGCGCAGCCACCGCCAGCTCACCTGTTCAAAGGGTGGTTGCACCTGAAGGTACGTTCGATAACTTTTTTTGGCCAGGTGGACTCCACCAGGTGGGTGCTCTAAAAAAGCCACCTGGGTCCACCTGGGTCCACCTGGGCCCACCTGGTCACGAACGGGCCACCAATATCGATATCCACCTGGTGGATGCCAGGTGGATTTTGGGCAGATTGGACGTCTTGGCAGCTGAAAAGGAGGTTCCACCTGGCCAGGTAGAGGCGTTCGCGCCAACCGCGATTGCACTCCCAAATCTAGTATAGCAGCGAGTTTTGTCAGCAATTCAAAGCCACCTGGGCAGTCCACCTGGACGAATTCTACCTGTACCTGCCGTTTTGAAGGGGGGTCCAGGTGGAACACTAACACGACGGTCGATTGATTCTGCCCTCCCTATGATATTTTTGACCCATTCTCACCGTACGTGATCCAATTAACTGCAACCATAAGCCTTATATATTAGCCACAGTATCAATAGGCGTTCTAGCGATAATATCACTGCTTTATATGCTTATTAAGTGTGTGAGGAACCTTCTAGTGTTAAATGGCAGGCGCCAGCAACTTGTCGACTCTCTGCGCGGTAAGGCAAGAACGGGTCCTCCGAACGAACACCTTCCACCAGGAAATCACCCCTGCTTTGGCGTCTGGAGGGGGCGCTTATATCCTGAGGATTGCGCCCAGGTGGACCTTATAATCGACGACCTGGCTGCGCCCACCTGGTGGAGTCGACCTGGCTGAAAAAAGTTATCGAACGTGCCCTGAGGTTTCGTTGGCTTATAGTCCACACGTTCGGCCGAGCGTTCTCGGTTCCCAGATCTCCTCTGGTTTTGGAATAAGGGTGGTGTGAATATGAGCAGCAGATTCCTTTATAAGAGGGCAATTTCCTACTCTTAAGTTTTGGCGTGGTTTTTTGACTCTTTGCTTGCTCTCTACGATTTCAACCTGCGATCACGTCGCCGCCACACAACCCTTCGCCTCCACCAAATTTTAACATCGTCGCCCACTAGCCTGATTCGAAGGCGCAAGTGGTATTGCTCACTACCTTTTCCACGGAAGAGAAGGAAGCCGTAAAGGGAGAGAGGGAACCCCCAAAGAGTGTGGTGCGTATATCAAACTAGTCCTTGGAACGTGACTTCGGGAAAGGTAGCGGGCCGAAGCGCGTCTTGCCGATCAAGGTCGGGATGGCGCAGGGGTGTATTTGAGCCGGTTTGCTCCGATGATGCGGATCGGCAATTGACGCCACCGTCCTTCAGCCTGACCGGTCGCCCTCCAGTCAGGTGAGCGCAGTTGCTTTTCCCTGAATGAGCTGATGCGAAGTCACCCCACTCTCAATGCCAGTCATTCGACACCTCGGTTTCTTGGCGAAGGAAATATGACCAGTGTTAAACTGCAAGTCACTCTGAGTAGCCTGCTTATTGTGAGTGCGCGATTGGCTAAGTTCACAAGAGGAACTCCCAATCAATAGGAGCTGCAGCTCTTCCTGTCTGCTCGTGATTAACGGCATCGTGAAGCGCCTCTAATGGTTCTGGCGTCGACAGACCTGACCTCTACTACTTCGAAAAGATATGCCACGGGCGACATCACTTGAGGTTCGGACGAGCGAGAACATTAGGAGGGAGTAGAGCCGGGCTGAGGTTTTAAGGACGGTCGGTTTGAAGTTTCTCCAGAGGAAGAGAACGAAGCAGATACAAGAGCATGGCAGACGACGAACCAGCAAAGCCGTCATAGAGCCATCTCAAATCAGAGCTGCCGCGTCTGGGCTGTCCAGATGAAACTGCGCGTCAAACAAATTTGCATGACGCTGCAGGCATCCCCTGCCATGCTTGCATATTCGACAACGATGGAAACAAATCATCGCAATCCACAGCGTCCAGCTTGACGCAAAGACGGCCGAGGAACTGGAGACGACTGAAACGTTAACAAGGGATGCCGCACCTCCTCCTGAAGCTCATTCCACCATGAATGATATCAGCTATGCCTGCAACCAGACGCTGCATGTGCAGTGACCTGGCGAGATCTGCATTCGAACAGTATCGAGTCCCGATGGCGTGGATATGCCCTTCCATGCCGATATAATAGCAAACATCGGTCCGTCGAGCTATACACTTCGGAACTCGTGTCCCAGAATCGCAATTCTTCGTTCAAATCTCAGCACCAATGGAGCCTAGAGAAATGTCACCGGAAGACGTCCAATCTCCAACGCCAAGGCGTGCAACCAATCTTTCCGCCTCTTCCACAATTGTTGATCCTGATTCAAGTCCGCATACACCACATATCTCTGATGCGAACTCGAATGAGCACCACGAGACGACCGGTCCGGCCCCAAGTAATATCAATGGCAATTCCGCATCTGCAAACCAACTTCCCAAAGACCCCATCCAAGGCTGGCCTCAGGTGGCTTTGCTGATGGCCAAGAATCCAGATTTTGCGGCTTTCTCACGATTCAAAGAGCTCAACATCAAGAGTTTGTTATATTACCAGGCTCAGCTCGCTTTACTGAAGGAGAGGCTGCATGAGCTCGAATACAAAGATGCTACGAGAGAAGAAAATTGGCCGATGTTTGCCGACTCGCTGGTAAGAAGTGATTCAGAGCAGTTTGAGACCGTGAAGAAAATGAGAGTCGTGTTGAAAGAATACAGTGAGTTTGATTTCTCTAGCATCCCTCCCATCTCACGAGGACCAAACTGACAAGCCTCGAGACGAAGCTTTGCTTCTATTTTCCAAGATCTGCGCCCTTCCTGACCCCGAGCCATTCAACATGCGAACCCTCCGCGAGTGGCTGAAGCGTGAGGGCTGCGGCGACTGGGCTATTAATAGTCGCGAGGGCCTTGATCTTGAGCACACATGGGGTGACCTCTATGCGACTGACACCGCACCAAGCCCTTGGAGATGGGGCGCACGAGTACTTTTGGCCATGTTTTGGACGACTGAATCCAAGGAGAAGTCGAACTACGAGCATTTAGCGTGGACGGCACCTCAGGTCAAAGTGGATGGCTTGACGCGATGGGCTGCTGCTGAATTGACGCCCTGGTGGAGAGTATTTCGAAAGTATTGGCGTAAGAAGCTTAGGAGAAGCGTAGTGCGTGATTTGGAGAACCCGGCTGCGGCCCTTACCCAGCTTCGGAAAGTGGGCAAGGAGAAGTCATTAGTATATTGGTCAGAGAAGCCGGCTTTGAGAGTGACGGAGATAATTTCAATCTTGGTCGCATGCCTACTTCCAGTCATCTCAGTCTGGGTTTTGGCGAAGGTTGACGGACTTAATAATTTGCTCTGGTGTATCACTGGATTCGCCTTCCTGTTTGTGCTGGGCTTGATCTTCGTCACTCAAGGAACTAGCACGAGAACCGAAATTTTCGCGGCAACAGCAGCGTGAGTACTTCAATTTTTGGGTCGGAACAACCGCTGACGTGTTCCTAGATTTTCTGCAGTGATGGTTGTTTTCATTTCAGTTCCACCGCCTGTTGTAGTTGTTTCTTCCGGTATAGCTACGACGTTGGTCCCAACGAGTACAATCCTCTAGCCACAAGCGGCTGACAAGTGGTCGCAAAGGAAACGGGACGGCCGTGCAGGATCTTTCTTCCATTTACATTTCACCGACAGATTACACGTGGGAATTTTCAATCTGGTGCTTTCGGCTCTTTGATTTTGAACATTCATTAGTGAATAAACACGATAGCTTAAATTCTTCACATTCTTCAGTTCTAACAACCGAAGATTTGGCTCTTTAAGAACATTAAGTGGGATACCCAAACCTGGCATTTCCTTTGCTTATTCCAAACTGCCTTATCATGTCGACTTGCAGGGAGCGCGACGGCGTTCGTTTAATATAGACGAATTCCTGCATTTGGAGCAACAGAGCTGAGATTCTCAGCCACTCTCCATTTGACGATTTATGGATCGTGTAGTCGCGCAACACGTCTCCATTCACAACCCAGCAGCACAACATAAACCGTCAAATCGCCGCCTCACGAGCAATTTGCCGTCTCCATTGCAGCGACAGTTACGTAAGTTCTTCGATCCTGGGAACGAATTGTTTGCTGATATGTCCTGAGATTCTCGGCAGTCATGGTCGTCTTCATTTCAGTTCCTCCGGCGCCGGTGATCGTCGTTCCTCCCGGTTCACCTACACCATCAGTTTCACCGACTGCAGTCCTTTCGCTGTAAGATCTTTATATTCGTTCAATGGAAAAGAAATTCAATGGATGTGATCTTGCTCTAACTACTCTCCGATGATTGAGGAGCTGTAAACATATGCTTAACTTCATCACTTGGCCATCATAAGCGGAGCCGAACACTCGCAGAATGTGTGCATCTTTGGAAAGAACATTGCACTCGACTCAAAGAAAATACATGCTTCTGTTACGTCTCATTCTCGCCTAGGCTCTACAATGCATCTTGGTCACCGCCGTCGGTAGCTCCAGATCCGTCTTGATCCTCCCACTTCACCTCCCCGCCGATTTCCATAGTCTTTGACCTTCGTGCCGCAAACTCCAGCCTTTGAGCAATGTCTTCTACATTCTGCGCACGGCAGGTTTCTTTCATGACCGCCAAAATATGGCGCACGCCCAAGTCTGTGTCCCGTGCTCGCGCAATGCCGTACGTCTTGGCGCGGAGAGCGATTCAGTTACAGGAGCCAATCTCCACGACTGCAGGCTGAGCATACAGCTCGGCCAGTGTTGCCGAAAGCTCCGTTAGTGCTCGCCAAGGCACTAAAACCTCGGCTAGTGTAGATATTCTGACACCGACACAGCTTCACTTGGTACACAATTCAACTCGCATTGCATCGCGTTTTAAGTCAATAATACAATTATATTTTAATTATAACGTTATTAGAGCTGTTCGGAACCTTTAATTAAATACTTCTAACCATTTATCGCGATTTTAAAAGATATTAGTGATGAAATGGACGAGGTGAGTTTCAAGAGATTATATTAAGGTTTTATTAAGGTTTTATTAAGGATCTAATGTGGCTATAGATCCTAGAGAACTAGCAATCTAGAGTAGGAGAAGTATTTATTAACACTCTATCCACATTATTATCTTAATCTAACTGAACTATATTAGTTGCCGCCGAATCTGTAACGGAACCTTATAGCAAGAACTACGGTAGGTCCTATTATTGGGCTAGGTATATAGGTAAGAACAAATCAACAACGTAACAATAACTGGTAGAGTGGTTGCCTAACAGATTAACTCTAATTATATTCTAAGATTTACTACAAAGAGAGAACTATCTAGGTAGGGACTATAGTCCTTTAAATATATAACTATACTCCTAAGAAATCCCTTCGCTCTATAAGGTACGTGCGCTCTGTATACTCCGTATAGATTACACAGATTATATAGATTATATAGATTATATTATATAACCTTGGCTACTATTCCTTGTTATATGGTTCTACTAAATCTATCCTAGACCGTGCCTATATTAACTAACTAGCTTCCTCTAACTCTTCTCTAAGTAGTTGTAATATTGTACTTAAGCTGTCTATAACACTATCTCCCTCCTCTTTATCTTTGTCCTTAAAGACCCCTAACACCCCCAAGTTGTTTACTAGAGGTGTAATGTCTGTTTAATTAATCTGGTTAATATCTTTACTTACTATGCCTAAAGCATCTTCTTCTTCTTCTACCCTTTATTGTGTGTGTATGGTTTTCTCTATACTATCGCTAGGTAAGATAATGCCGTCTCCGTGTTCTTGTTGTGCGAAAGAGGGGTTGGTTTATATTGCGCTAGTAAGTTCTTCTGCCTAATAACCGTCCTCTTGTTTGGAGTGCACTAAAGCGAACGTTTAATTGCGCTATAATATTTGTTCTGTTTTTAACGCTAAGTATGCGCGTCCTATAACTCTTAATAGTCTTTAAGTTCCCTAAGTAACTTATTATAGGGTCTTGTGTTTAATCTACTGCTACAAAACTTAATAATAAGCTCTTGGCTTCCCTTACTAAGCTTTAGCGTACTTATGCTGCTTATAAGGCGTACTTATCTGCCTTAGCGCGTCTTCTTTGTCTTAAGAAGGTTTATAAGAAGGTCCGTTTTAAGGAGTAGAAGCTTGTTTAATAAGGTCTGCAGGAGCTTGGTAATAAAAAATTAGTCTCTTTTTTAACTAAAAGGGAAATAACTCTAAATAACTCGGCAGGTGCTTCTCTTAGGTCCCCCTTAGGTAACTTATTCTTTGGTGATCCTTTCTTGTTAATACTGCCTAACCTGCTCTCTTTTAATACTTCTATACCTTTCCTATAGCGTTCTCTAGGTTGCTTAGTGGTTTCTAGGTAGTTTTACTATAGCCTATCTACTTTACTTTATACTATGTTTTATTATCTATATCCTTATAACTAATAATCTTTAAAACTTGCTATTTGTCTTCTTTTTATCCTCTATATATGTCTGCCTTATAAACTAGTGGCTTAATATCTCCGTGTGCTGGTTCTAATATTGTGATATATTATATAGGGTAGATCTTTATTTTGGCTGGTAGGTTTAACTTATATGTGACTAATGAAATTCTTTGTATAATTTTAAAAGGTCCTAGTCTGATATAGTCCAACTTCTTGCTTGGTTGTTGACTTTTGAAATTTTTGTATAGTAGCTACTCTCCCTTCTTTAGATCTGGTCTCTTAGATCTCTTAGTATTGTAGTACCTTTTTATTCGCTCTTGTACTAGTTTAGCTGTTTTTATAAGGTCTGTATAAAGGTTTATTAACGTCTCCATTCTTTGTTTAGCTGTGCTACTCGTTTTTTTTGCTTGATGTGGCAATAATAACGTTCTTAGTTTATACCCGTAATTTGCCTTAAATGGTGATGTCCCTATTCCTTCTTATGGTGTTATATTGTATGTAAACTATATAACTGGTAATAGCGATACCCAATTATTCTGTGCGTAATTAATATAATGCCTTAGATACTGTTCTAGTATCTAGTTTAGTCTTTCTGTTTGTCCGTCTGTCTGCGGATAATATGCTGTAGAGGTTGCTACGCGAACTCCTTATTCTGCTAGAAATACTTCTTAAAATGCTGCTATAAATCTTGGATCTCTGTCCAATATAACTTTATTTGGTGCTCTGTGTTTTATAAACACTTCTTTTATATAGATTCTAGCAATATCTTCTACTGATATCTCTTTAGTGTATGCTATAAAGTATCCCTACTTTGTTAGCTTGTCTACTATTACTAAAATCGCGTCGTGATCTTATTCTATAATAGGATCTCTTAACTTTAGTAGTTTAATAATAAAGTCCTATAATATAACCTCCTATAGTCTTCCTAGTACTTTAATAGGTTGTAGCCCTCTATACGGCTTATGCCTTGTTGGTTTATTCCCTTAGTAATTTAGATATTTTTTTATAACTTGTCTTGCTAGTCTTTAGATTCCTTAAATAATATACTCCTTTTAAAGTCTTAACACTAGTCCTATAGACCTGTTATGTCCTTATGTCATTCCCTTATGGAATTCCTTAATAAATTCTTCTGTAATAGACTTAGGTATATATGTTACTTCTCTATTTTTATATTGCTCTAAGTCTGGATCCTCTACCTATGCTTTTTAGATCTTCTGTGTCTAATTACTTTTTAGTAATTTATGGATCTAACTTTTTTTAGTTGCTGTAATTTTTAGATAATTATATCTAATTAATCTGTCTTAATTCTTTTACAATAAAGCTCCTAATAGCTTTTTATTACTTTATAGTTTAGCCTTTCTACTTAGAGTATCTGCTCATGCATTATCTGTACCCTTAGTATACTAAATCTTAAAATGGTATTCTATAAGCATTTCTGCCTATCTAACTTGTCTTTAGTTGAGTTCCTTTATTATTAGGAATCCTATAAGGTTTTTATAGTTTATCTTAACCATAAATGGTTTCTCCATGCCTTGTAAGAATACTCTCTATTTTTTAAGTACTGTAACTATACCTAACAACTCCTTGTTATAGATGTTGTAGTTTAACTCTAGTGGTGTTATCTTCTAACTATAGTATGTTACTGGATACTATGCGTCCTGGTGCTTCTATAGTAAGTATACTCCTAGTACAAAGTCTAATATGTCTATCTTAATAACCGTTTCTAACTTTGGTTAATAGATCTTAAGAACTAGCTCTTAGGTAAACAACTCTTTAAGTTTCTAGAACAGCTTCTTTTGCTTACTACCCTAAATCCATGGTTTCTCTTTCTTTATTAGCCTTATGAATAGCTTAATACTTTTTAACTACTATGCTATAAACCTCCTATAGTAATTACAAAACCCTAGAAACGACCTTAACTATATAATATTTTCTGGTTCTTGCTAACTCACTATAGCTTTAACTTTCTTTAGGTCCATGCTAATCTTTTCTAGTTTAATAATAAATTCTACAAAATCGGTTTTCCTTATAAAGAACTCACATTTCTTAATTGCTACTGGCATCTGTTCTTCCTATAGTCTTCTTAAAACCTATTTGACGTGTTCTCTATATTCTTCCTTATTCTCTAAGTAAATGATGATGTTGTTAAGATATGCTATAACACACTTATCTAGGTGTTCTCCTAATACGCTATTAATTTGCTTTTAGAACATTACTAGTGTATTTATAAGCCTAAATTATATAACTAATGGTTTATATAGTCCTTCCTTTAACCTAAAGGCTGCCTTTTATTTATCGCCTTCCTTAATCCTAATTTAATGGTACGCCCATCTTAGATCTATTTTTGTAAAGATTTTTGCGTTGCCTATTCTATCTTGGATTTTGCTAATTAAGGGTAAAGAATACCTATCCTTCCTAGTAATGCTATTTAACTGTCTATAGTCTATACACATCCTAAGTTTTCCGTTTTTCTTTAGGATGAATAATACTAGATATCCTACTGATAACTATAATAGTCTAATGTATCCCTTATATAAGTTCTCCTAAATAAACTCTTTAAGCGCTACTAACTCTGTTTTAGTAAGCTTATAGATTGGAAAGAACTTTAGACTTATTCCCTTTTCTAATTCTATCTTGTAGTCCTATGCTATATGCTTTAACAGCTTCTTACTTTCTAGTGACTATAACTTCTTGCCATACCTATGGTATCTTTTTAGTATATAACTTAAGCCTTGTTTAGTCTCTTTATATATTGCCCTAACTTAGTACTATACTAACTTGGTTCACTATCGCATCTTACATTATTAAGTATCCTTAATATTGACCTAACCTATAACCTAATCAACTTTTAGATTGTATTTCTAGAATTAAGGTATTCCTAGTATCACCTCATCCTATCCTAATAGTAGGATATTAAAAGACATTCTAACTGGTCTTCCTTTAATAGTTAACTAAATAGGTCCTGTTTTAAGATTAATAATACCTCCTCTATAGGCTATCTAATCTCCTAAAATTGTTATAAGTGGATATAGGTGTTTCTTTTGTCTGTGTGGTAACCCTATCCTTTCTATAGCTTTTGGTGATACGTGGTTTCTTATTACTCCACTATCTATTAACACTTTGAACTGCTAATCTTGCCATTTAACTTATAAATTTAGGTATTATCCTTAAATTCCTTTAAGGGTCTAAGGCTCTAACACTTGTTCCCTTTAGTTCTATACGCCTCCCCTTTTTCTAACTGTTGGCTGCTAGATCCTGCTTATACTTAGTCCACTCTTAGCTAATACTTAGTTTATTTCTTTTCCTCTATATACTATAGATAAGTGTTCTCTGGGTACTTTTACTACTATTATCCGTCTAGGTATTCTTCTATAAGGAATCTTCCTGGTTAAAGTATTAAGTCTCCTTAACCTTGTACTTCTACTGGGTGCCATCTATATATATACTTAGTATTTCTAAACCGCTTTTCCTCTGGTGCCTAATATATCCTTACTAGGTACTTCCGGTTCTTGTCTTTTAGTGCTCTATATATATTGCACGTATTATCCGTATAAGCTATCCACAATAGTATATAATACGCTGCATATTTTAGGTTAACTCTTAGTTTATTTTTATTCTTAAGTTTAAACCTATACCTAGTTAACCTAACCACTAGTATCTCTGTTACGGGTACTAAGATTTATCGTTTACTTCTCTAGTCCCTAGATCCTTCTTCTAGGTTCCTTAATATTATAATTAATACTCCTTTAATATAACTCATACGTTTCTCTATAATGGGTTAGTCTTAGATAACTTTTTCGTTTAGCTATATATAAAAATCTTTCTATTTATTATTGTGTTGTTGCCTATACCACTTTCTATATAACTAGTTTAGTGTATATGGTCTATCTGTTAGAAAGTACCTTATTATTACTATATTGTAATATCCTTTAGTATGTCTTTCTTTGAACCTAGTTGGGATATCTAAATCCTCTTCTTGTTCTAGTTTGTCTAACCACTTTACCCTAGGTGTCCCTGTATTTAGCCTATTAGTAACTCTTTGTATAAGTACTCTATCCCTTATACGACCTAGTATAGCTAACCTCTTATCTAGCTTTTGCTCTTGCTATATAATGATTCTTGTTCTGAATTTATCTATAGTTTCTTATTTTTTATGTCTTGCAGCTGGATCCTTATAGTTATCTTGCTTTTTAATTCTGGTATTAACTGTTTAATCTTTAGGCTAAATACTACGTTTACCTAGGATTACTAACGTTCTTATTTGTTCCCCAAACTCGTGGTTCTTAAACTTGCGTTCTATATTTATTTGTTTATTTGTAAACTAAGTAGCTACCCTTTCCTATTAGTTTTTATTTATTGTGGGTCCTTAGGTATATCTTATCTTGTCTTAAGAATCTTAAGCTTCTTATATCTCTTCTTAAGAATCTTAAGCCTGTGGCCTTTTGCCTTTATTAAGTAATAAGCTAGCACTAGCAGTTGTTTACTTGCTTGGTTTCTTCTAAATATTACTCCTATTATCTTGTAAAGCGATAGAAATTGTATTTAATGGTGTTATAATACCCGTTACTGAACCTTATTCTATAATAGTCTTAGTCTCTGCTTTTGTTTTGACCTCTTTAAGGTTTATATACTTTTAGTAAGCTGCCTTTATTACCTTATTATTAGTAAATGCTTTGCCTATATTAAATTTATTGTCTTTAATGTCTAATTTATAAGCTGGTTTGTTAGTTCTTTTAAACTTAGATAATAATGGCTCCTATAGCTAATAGCTTGCGCTATACTTAGCATCCTTATAAATTTGGTATACGTTGTTATAATAAAACGCAAAACTGTTAATTAAACATTCTTTTATTTCTTATAGTGTACCGTTATCCCTCTATATGTATATGTCTCCTGCTGGTTGGGTTCCCTTTACCACGTAGTTACTTTAACCACCTCTATAGTCTCTAGCAAAATAACCTTGTTTTCCGTAATTTATATAAGCCCTATCTTTAAACTATTTTTCTTGCTGTGGAGTCCGCCTAAATGTTTTTTACTGCTGAGATCCCTGGTTTGGCCTCTACTTCTAGGTCCTTTAATTACTTAATCCTTAACCTCTAGGTTTTTATAGTTTCTTTCCCTACCTTTGGGTTTCTTTGGTACCGCTTAGGTCTATTAGCTCTGCGCTATTTTATAGTTTTTAACTCTATATCTGTTGTTGTGTACTCTGCGCCTTATATAACTGTGGAACTCTATCTTGCCCTTTCTTAGCTTGTTCCCTTTAATAAATCCTATTATTAATCTTTATTAACTAGTCTATTAACTTTTTTAGAGTATCCGTATCTTTTATTAGGATAATTACATCCTAGACTTTAGCCTTAAGTCCTTGCTTATACTGTGCTATAAGCGCCCTGTTGTTCCACTTAACCTATATAGCTAGTATTTAAAACTGCGTTGTATACTTAATTGCTAAAGTGCGTTATACTAAGTTCTAAAGTTTTTGTTCTGCTGTTATGGTTGCTTTAGGGTCTCCAAATATTTACGTTAACTGTTCCGCGAATCTGTTCCAACTTGCAAACATATACCGTATATCTGGGTTAGTAGTCGTCGCACCGTTTACTTGTATTTCTGTAAGGTAAGGCTTAAACCACTCTAGAGCTCTTCCTAATAAGAACAGTCCTGTATATGCTACCTGGTCCATAGGTGTTGCTAACTTCGCTCCTTCCTATATAACCTTAAAATGCATCTATATAAGAAACCCTTTAAGCTTTAACTTCTCTCCTAAGAACCGTTTAATTAAAGGTAACTTAACCTTTGCTACTCTAATTCTATTAATGCGTTCTTTAAGTAGCCTACTATTATCTTGTAAGTGATTAACTATTTCTTATAACTAACCTTACGTAACTACTTGAGAATCTGTGTCTGCTATATTGGTATCTCCTAACCCTAAGGTTGTGGCTGCCGTTAACGTCGTTGTGACTGGTGCTTTAGGTGGTATATTGTTCGATCTTATTTAATACCGTAACCTTAGTAGTGAATGTGTAACGGAACCTTATAGCAAGAACTACGGTGGGTCCTATTATTGGGCTAGGTATATAGGTAAGAATAAATTAATAATATAATAATAACTAGTAGAGTGGTTGCCTAATAGATTAACTCTAATTGTATTCTAAGATTCACTACGAAGAGAGAACTATTTGGGTAGGGACTGTGGTCCTTTAAATATATAACTATACTCCTAAGAAATCCCTTCGCTCCGTAAGGTACGTGCGCTCTGTATGCTCCGTATAGATTATATAGATTATATAGATCATATAGATTATATTACGTGACCTTGGCTACCATTCCTTGTTATATAGTTCCACCAGATCCATCCTAGACTGTGCCTATATTAACCAACTAGCTTCCTCCGACTCTTTTCTAAGTAGTCGTAACATTGTACTTAAGCTGTCTGTAATAGAATCCCTACTAGCCTCTAGGGAATAACCGCAATGGCTCTTATATAAGTAGCGCAGGGATATATCTAGGTTATATCTATAATCTAATATAGAATAGACACCACCCAATAGTCCAAACACGCAATTTTATAATAAGGTAAAGTGACTTCTGGTGGCTATAATAAGGATCTAATTAGGATATAGAATGAGAACTTTCTCTAAAATAGGCAGGTGAATGCTTTTACTAGGATAGAGGTGGCGCAAGACGTAAGTTATATTTTAGATAAAACAATGTTATATCCATAATCTAACCTTAATAGATTATTAACGAAATTCTTAATAGTCCTAGTAGCTCTATTTAAGATCCAGACGCTACTATAATGGCTATATGTAGCACTCTAGTAAATAAGGCAGCGGCTTCTAGGCCATATCCTAACCCAGACTTAGATAGTAATAAGGGTAAAGGTTCTAGCACTTATAATACTGCTCCTTAGCTAAATACTATAAAGAGGCGCATTTCTGGTGCCCCCGCTCTATACACTAAGGTATAGTATCTCGGACTTAATAAGCGCCTAGGGTGGGTTCTATTTTTCTATATTAAGGTAATATCTAGTATATATCTAGCTTATATCCAGGATCTAACCTAGATATAGCCCCGTGGCGAACATTTCCTTATTTATGTTCTGCCAGAGGAGATTTTCTATAGATAGGATTGTGCTATTAGGAAGACTGTAAGTTATAAGTGCTATATATCTTTATTTTATCCTAAATCTAACTACAAAAGGATCTAAATGCTGAGCACAGTGTTTGCGCTTGGGAAAAAAAAAGTCGCAAATAGTTGTGGAGGATTAATTAAGCATATTAAGTCGCATTTCCTAGTAAAAACCTAGATGCATCTATATTATAACCTCCTTCTAACCTTTAAATAAAGAAAAATGTAGGCTATATAATTAGGAGCGTGAAGCCTAGAGGTTAAAAAGAACTGGAATTAGATAATTTAAATAGTATATTTATCTATATATCTATATTATATCCTAGATCTAACCCATTTTAGCGGCTTAGCGGACACTTTGCAGGGCTATTTATACTAAGGAAGAGCTGGATATTATATACCCTATTAGTAAAGCAGTAAGAAAGACCGGAATTTATAATAGTATAAACTATTGCTTTTATATCCAGGATATATTGCTAATATAATTTAGTTTTCCTATCTAGAGAGAAGCCTATAACCCCACCTTAAGAGAAGCTTTTAACTGCCAAAGGTCATGGAAAATGTTGGACTACTTTAGTAGATCTTGGTATATTATTAATTATATCCTTATTATATTATAGATCTAACTACGTTATATAGAGAACCAAGCGGTTACGCGTTATATATTCCGCTCTAGAGTTCCACTAAAAAAAGATAGCAAGGTAAGTTTAGGTAGTTATAACTACTACTTAACCATAATCTAACCATAATCTAACTATAATATAGCCAGATCGCGATGCTATGTTTAAGATTCTTAGCAAGACTAAGAAGCAGAAGTGTGTCTTATATACTAGCAATAAAAAGAGTAAGCCTGCTGGTTATATTTATATATCTAGGATCTAATGTAAATAGTATGCCTGTTTAACTAGGCTATATATGTCTAGTTTAATAAGGTATACCTAAAGTCTTTGGTTATATTACTAATATATTTATAATCTAATTGGAAATAGAACTTTATTTTACTAAATATAACGCTACTAGATATTGTGGATAACTTTAAAGATAAGGAGCTATTTAATACACTTAAGAGCTATAATAAGTGGCTTAGATAGGTTGTATTTTAGATATAGTGTAGTTCTATCCTGGTTCTATCCTAGTTCCATTATAGTCCCATCCTATAATACTAAGCATTAAGCGCGGAGTATAGAATATGGAGTATGGTATAGAGCATTTAGGTTAGGCTTTCTCTTAGATATTATAATGTCTTTATATCTAGGTTATTACCTTGATATAACCTCCGCCCCTTATAATCGTAAATATAAAAGTTTATATTAACCAAGTTCTTATTTTAATTTTCTAAGCTCTAACTCCATCTTCTAATTTTATAGTTTAATTGCTTTTGCTTTAGCTTCCATACGTAAAACCTAGGCTTCTTGTTTACGAATATTTAACTGGGATTGCTATAGCGTTAACTATTATAAGAATTAAGCTTGTTAAGTAACAGTTATATAAAGTAAAGACTGTAAACTACTTTTATGTCCTAGATACGGTTAGGTTATAAGTTGGATATATTAAGGATATATCTAGATAATTTTACTTAACAGTAAAATAGGCCTAGGAGAGAGCGAAACCTAACCATTATTTAATATTGCAATAGAGGAAACTAAAAGATATTAGCCTTATAGAACTTAGGAAGATCTAGAATATAATATACTAGAGCGAATAGAGGCAATAAATTGTAAGCGAGATTTTAATTGTGCGCCTTGCGAACTTCGTATTTATAACTATGGGCGTATACTAGTTCTAGAAGATAATATATCTAATATAATATTATCAAAATTAAAATCTTTATCCTCTTTAATACTTATAGATATAGTATTAGCTTTTCCTTTACTAGTACAGGCTTATTTTCTTAATTTTTCTAGCTCTTTTAAACCTTGTTGAACTATAGCAGATTATATTAGCAATATATCTACATTAGAGCCATAATAAAGCCATATATTTACGCTTCTCTATAAGAGCCATTCTTTTGGCAACAAATGTAGTTTGTAATATATATGAAATTCCATGCTAATTATACGCCTTCCACGCTTTATAATTAAAAATATCGATTCTCTACCCACTAAATTTATTATTACAATACTATATAACGGATATAAAAGATAGACAAACATTAAAATAGCGGCGAGAAGGCTTAGTTAATGCCCTAGATTATTTACTTAAAAATAGGAGCATTTAACAGCGTTTGTATTCTTTACAATTATAGAGAATATATTATTATCCATTTTACTGCAATACAGATTTATTCCAGATGCAATATATATATATTGCTTATATCAACACCAGTTTACAATTTTATGGTTATTGCTATACTTTTCTATAACCGTAAATATTAGAATATGGATATAATATGGATAAATTAGGGATATAATATCTCCATACTTTTAATTATATCTAAAATTTCGTAGTATTGCTTATGGCTTATAGCCTCTATAATTAAAGCTATATGCTGCCTAATACTATCTTAGCCCATATTTCTGGCTTTAATAACCCAATAAATACCGCGAAGAATGTGGATTTGGTAATATATAATTATAGACTTTATATGGCCCTGCCAGGTCTACAAGGGGTTAATATCTGCTAGGTAAAGGCCAAGCCCTAATATATTTTAGTAATATCTTTAATATATATATATTATAAAATACCTTTTGCCTGCGCCCCATCTATATCTATAAGAGCTGCATAAAATCCATATTTATAAATATAACTCTAATAAGTTAGATAGCCGCAATTCTTATATAAGCGGAATATAGTATAGAAAAGTTATTAATATATTTCTGCTAATTAACCTATGGCTTGGTTTACAAAAACCCTTATTAGTATAATAACTATAGCCTTATTAGAATAAAGATATAACTATAATATAACTAGGTTATATAATACCTTTATTAATTCTAGGGATATTTATGGCAATTATAACCTTATCTAAGCCGGCTGTACTAACCCGTTTAAAAGACATATTAATTTCAAACGTTTTTAATATTAAGAGTATTTCCACCTGGCCTTTTTAAAAGCATATAATTATTAGCTTGCTATTTTAGTAGAATATATCTTATATATATCCAGGACCTATTTTATAATATAGATGCTTTTCAAATATTACCCCTTATATATCTTAACCTTGCGGAAATAATAAAAGCTATTGCTTTTTAATTAGGTATTAAATCTTATTAAGATTTGCAAGGCTTTGGTAAAGGCTTAGAAGGCTAGTAATATTATATTTTTTGCAAAACTCTTTTATTAAAGGGCTATATGTAAAAGAGCCTAATAGAATAAGGATAGGGTATTAATATAACTTAAATATAACATATTTAAAGTAAACCCTGGCCCTAACTATTACTAAATTTGTTGTTAAAGTTCTTTAATAAGCTGTATTGGAACCTTTAACGGAGGCGCTAGAGGATACGTATATTTACTATAAGAAGTTAAAACAATATATAGGCAATCCTTAATATTATCTAGCAGGACTCGACTTTTGGAGCTCTTGCTACACCCGGCCTAAAAAGACCAAACCAACTAAAAGAACCCTAAAAAACACCCTAATAATCCCCTAAGATGCATACATTACAGGGGAGGCACAGGTGGAACGACAGTAGTATACAGTCGCGCGTGACCGCCAGACCTATACCCAACAATGGCCCCCCATAACAACAACAAGGACGGGCGAATACCACACTAGAAAGCGGAAATACCCTAATTAAGAAGGCATCTAATAAAATATAAAGCCTATTAGACACGTCTAGTATCTAGAACTGTAGGGGAGTATCTATTAGCTATTACAAACTAATGCAGCTAGTAGAATGGCTCCAGTCTAGCAAACCTTAGGCGCCCCTCTAGTAAACCCTTAATTAAATCCTCTAACGGCTAAACAAAATCGAAGATAAATAAAACCCCCCTTAATAGGCGAACCGCACCTAGGCCGCCGTAGCTGCGCTCCTATAGCATAGGGAACCTACCCCCCTAAAGACAATAACCGGGTATATAATTACAATACGACCAAATATAGAAAAGGTAGAGGAACTTAGGGGATAATTAGAAACAAAAGTTCTTATAAAGATTTACAAGGAGGTCTACAACGCCGTTGCAGTCCAATACCTTAGGAGTGGAGACATTAGAGTCACCCTAAAGGACCAATAGGCAAAGGAACGGGCCGTAAGGGCAGGGGATAGGCTAGGAGAGCGTATTAGCATAAAAGTGCTTTATAAAGATTACCCAGTTAAAGTCCTGTCGGTTCCCATAAGCCTTAGGGTAGAAAGGGGACGCCAGGCGGACAATATAGCAACTATATAGGAGATAATAAAATAAACGGAACGCCTTATACTAGGACTTGTAATTACCTAAATCTAATAGCTTTAATAGGAAAATACAAACTAAGTATATAATAAGAACAATAAGAGGATATAAAGGGCGCTAGAGACTTACTAGGGAAACAATAAACAAACGCATAGCTCCCTTATCGTCAGCGTATATATACTAGGAATGCAAAAACTCCTTATCTAAAAAGGAATAATTATAAATGGCCTTATATATAACACAAGGCTCTATAACTATAGACTACACCTGGAACGATGTTATTACTATATATAATAGGGACATACCTAATCTATATACGCAGCACAGGTGTGCTGCGGCCACTGTGCAGGCCCCTATAATATAAGATAATATACAAATTAAGACTAAATAAAATGCGCAAACTGTCACTGAAGCACATATAAGGCGTAGGAGAGAGAAGACTGCATTAAATATAGGAGATAGAAGGAAAGGGCTTAATAGCTGCGGGAATAACTGTACGCTAGGTTATATAAATGGAAACAACAGGTAATAAGCTAGGGGGACGCAGGTGTTTTCCTAGCATTTCCTACCTTTAATACTAGGGGGCTAAGCTAGCTATCCTAAGCCTTAACGGGCCAAAAGCGACGCCGCGTGATATTACTAGACCGAACAGGGACATAAGGGACATATAGGACACAAGGGAGAGAACGCCCAGTAGGAAGACCTCTATGGACAGCTATAGCAAGTTTAAGGCCGGGATAATTAAGAATTAGATTTAACGCGGTAAACACAACATATGCAGCTAGCTTATAAGGGGTATATAGCCAACTGGTAAGAACGGGGGAAGAACCGGAGGCAATAATAGACTTAGATTTAGAAAGGCTAGTAGGAACATAAGACACAGAAATAAAAAGCTCTATATAAAATAAGTAGTGGCCAGGGAGTAAATATAGGAGATAGAAGTTCTGAACATTTTAGAGAAAGTGGAAATAGAAGAAGCAAGGAGCGAAGGAGAGGTAAAGGACCCCTACTAGGGGTCCGCCACTTAACCATTATATAGTACAACTGCGGCAATACAAACTACCGTCTAGTAAGGCCCCTACTAGACAGTCTAGACCTAGAGAAACACTATATTCTTACTATATAAGAGCCGTATTATAATACCTATATATAATTAATATACTGCCCCTAAGGATTCTAGCTCCTATATAAACCAAAAGCAGCCACACGCGTATACTTTATAATTAGTAAAAATATTAGCCTTGCCTTATAGTCATAGTAGGCAGTTAACCCAGATATTGCAGTTATAACCATCTAGACATATAGGGGACTAGTATAAATCATTAATATCTATAACCTTAGGGTTGAAGGGGTAGCATAGACAGAGAATATTATATCTGTAATAAGCTTGCTAGAAACTAAATACGCGGAGTCTATTTTACTAGGAGACATAAACCTCCACCACCTATAGTTGGGGGGCATCCATATTGCTGCCGATTAACAGGCAGAGTGCCTACTAAGAGCTATAAATAACGGGGGCCTTAAGCTAGCTACCCCCCTAGGTGCAATTATATGGCAATAGGGCACTGCCAAAAGTACAATTAACCTTATAATTATGGACGAAAACCTATACCAGAGACTTAAAAGGTGCTCCCCTAAAGAAGAATAGGCACTTACCTTAGACCATATCCCTATCTAGATATAACTAGATCTAGACATCAAGGCGCAACCAAATGGTAAAAGATACGCAATAAGGAAGCTTAACGTAGATAGCTTCCTTAATATAATTAAATAATAACTCTAAGACCTAGAAGAAATCCACCTAATACTAAATAAGCGAGGCTTATTAGCTACCCCTAAGGAAATTAATTAAAGACTAGAAAGGATCTAGGCAGCAATTAAAAGTGGGCTAAAAGAGCACTACCCGGTTTCAAAACCAGGCCCCTATACGCGATATGTATGGTCCGCATAGTGCGCGGCCCTTATAGCCGGCCAATGACGAGCAAGGAGGAAATATACAAGCAGCCATAATTCTAAGGACGAGAGATAATATAAAGACACAAAAAACCAGCTAAAGAATACCCTAAGAAAAGAAGTAAGGAATAACTGGAGATGGTTTATAAACAAATATACTACTAACCTAAGTCTCCCCTATAACAAGGGCCTTTGGACTATAGCGAAATGGGCGGGATACTTAGTAGAAGATCTATACCTACTACCCCTATAAAGAGCAGGCGAACTATAGGCCACAAGTAACAATAACAAGAAGGTAAAGATCCTTATAGAAATTTTTTTCCCTTAACTAGCTCCAGTAGACCTTAGCGATATTACTAGTAAAACACTGGTAACTTACCTAAGGGTTAACAGCGACATAATAACTAAAGAAATGGCTAGAACTATTAGCCGCCTCTTAAATAACACAGTACTAGGACTAGATAGGATCCTAAATAAAGCCCTAAAGACCTATAGACCACTTATAGCACCTTAGCTTACAGACGTAGCTAAAGCATGCTTTACAATAGGCTACTACCTACGACTTAGAAGATCCATGATAATAGTTATTTTATAAAAAGAAGGCAAAGCAGACTACTTAATCCTAGGAAGCTACCACCCTATTGCCTTAAAAAACACCCTAAGCAAGATCTTAGAAAAGGTTATAGCGGACTATATAGTAGATACGGCAGAGGAATATGCCCTACTACCACAAAGCTAAATAGGGGCAAGAAAGAATCGCTTAATATTATCAGTATTTACACTACTTACTACTACCATTAAAACTGCATGGGCTATGCGAAAGGACTTTGTAGTATTAATACTTAGCCTAGATATTAGCGGCGCCTACAATAATATACCCTATAAGCGTCTCCTATATATCCTTAGGGCAAAGG
>Ga0307507_10004856_pt1 | contig 23061 bp, 30 predicted proteins | sample 7_EM_MG_FD_207223 | JGI IMG/M metagenome (GOLD analysis project Ga0307507, IMG submission 207223) | Populus trichocarpa ectomycorrhiza microbial communities from riparian zone in the Pacific Northwest, United States - 7_EM | ecosystem: Host-associated > Plants > Roots > Unclassified | place...
TGTTTTACTGTATTTCACCGTAACTAGTCTTTTCTATTTTATATTAGGTGACTTCACACCTTACCCAAATAGGCTAGTGTTCCAGATTTTAAAACGGACCGGAATGTCTTAACAAGTTATGGGATAGCAGGAGCATGGACATATATCTAGGTGGTATTAGCTCACGTTAAATTATCACTCCACGACCAATAGTCTCTACAAGGCAAAAGGCAACACCCTCCCATCATGAGGGAATATCACTCGAATTCTGTTCCGTCAAAGACGCACACAATAAGCTATCAGCTATCTAGAGAAGCCTTACATGAACGTGAATGAAATTTAGCCAAAGATTTTTACCACAAATTGCGTTATCGGTGAAAATATCTGCGCAACAGTTCCGAGTTCAAGAATAGTTGAGGTCGATGGGAAGGGGTAACGGGGAAAAGGGGATTGAGAAATTTGCAGAAAAACCGCAAGATGGGGCATGGGGAATAAAAGCGGTAGGATAGGAAAAGAGAAACAAGAAATCCGCTAACAGAGTAGATAGAGAAAAAAAAGACAAGAAACCAACATTTAGAAGTTTCGAAAAAATGGAAATCCCATGACGTTTCCGCTGGTTTTCTTTGTGCTGCCAATGAAGAAGTAAAAACGGGAAACAGGAAATTTGCCTTCAAAAGATAACAAGCGTTCCATTTACCAGATGCATGTATATGTCTTGACTGAAACTTCATTCCCCGGCGACACTCAAAGTTGAACATTAAACGGAAAAGGGAAAAACACTATCACCAGAGTCCCTTTCCATCATATGCCATCATTGAAACCAAGTACGCAACAGCCAAAATCCACAACTGCTTTTTGTTTACCCATTGAAAATTTACTTAGTCTCCTCGGCTGGGGCTGATGCAGCCGGGGTTTCCTCCGGCTTAGCTTCAGTGGTCTTAGCCTCCTCCTTCGCAGGTGCAGACTCTTCAGCATCCCCAGATTCACTAGAAGTCCAGAGGGTCAAGTTGTCACGGAGAAGTTGCATGATGAGAGTCGAGTCACGGTAGCTTTCCTCACTCAATGAGTCGAGTTCGGCGATAGCGTCATCAAATGCCTGCTTGGCAAGGTGACATGCGCGATCAGGCGAGTTGAGAATCTCATAGTAGAAAACTGAGAAATTCAAGGCAAGACCCAGGCGGATAGGGTGGGTAGGTGTGAGCTCAGTTTGCGCAACGTCGGTAGCGTTCTGCAGAAATTAGTGAGCACGTGCTCATGTACCACAGAAGAAAAGAAAAGAAAAAAATTGATCATTTGAGTGGATCAAAAGCGGGGGCGGGGTACTGATGTACCTTGTAAGCCTCATGGGCGGCGGTCGCAGCATCTTTCCGCTTATCACCAGAGGCGAACTCGGCAAGATAACGATGGTAATCGCCCTTCCTGTAATATAAGGCTTATCAACGATTTTTCCACAAAAGCGAAGCGGTAGTTTGTATGGAAATAGGGCGTACATCTTGTGATAAAAAACCTTAGACTCGCCGGACTCGGCCTTAGGGATCAAAGACTCGTCCAAGACGTTGAGGACATCACCACAAACTTGCTCCAGCTCAGTCTCAATCTTCTGGCGATACTCGCGAATCTTCGTAACGTGCTTCTCGGAACCCTTGTTCTCCTCCTTCTGCTCAATACTAGAGATAATTCTCCATGAGGCACGACGGGTTCCGACAACATTCTTATACGCGACCGAAAGCAGATTACGCTCATCAACGGAGAGTTCACCACCGAGCTGATAAAAACCACCGGTTAGCACCGAATTCAGTTTTAGATTCATGAAGCCGATCGAGCCGATCGGATGCCAGGAATCCTATCGTTGTAACGATAGATATTTCAGCTCTAGGGCTGTATATACCTTAGCAACTTCCTGGAAAGAGAAGAAAAAAGAGCAAGTCAGTAAATTTTTCACATTGTTTGCTGCCGACTTTCTGTGGAAAGCGGGGTTGGAAGGAGGTAAATACCTTCATATAAGTAACCATTTCTAAAATATAACAAGCCGAAGAGTTAATAAAGAACGTCACCGTCATAGAAACGGCAAGAAACGCGGGGGTAACAAACCATCATAACGTTCAGCTTGCTCGCACAATCTGGCGAGGAAGGTCTTGCTGTAGTGGGAGTTAGTATGAGATTACTGGTCGAGGGGAATAATTTGCTAGTAAGATGAAATTACCTCTCGCGCTGTAATCACAAGAAACAAAACAATCATTAGCAATATTCTTGGTGGGAGGGAGTTGATGATGACGGATACCAAAGGGAGGGGTTAGATGTTGTTTTGATGAGTAAGGAGGGTCTTGTAGGGAATGAAAAGCAGAGGTTAAAAACAGTTGCTGGTACATACCTCGGTAGTCATGATGTTGATAGATTTTAGATGTTTGTGTACTTAGTTGAGGATTAAACGTAAAATCAAAGGATGAGGGAGGGAGTTGTTGATGGTAGCTGAGGATGTGGAAGGGGGCTTTTAGTGGGGGGTGATGAAGGTGGTGGAAGATGGAAAGAGCTTTGTGCTGTAAAAGGGAAGTGGAAGGAATTCGGGTTGGAGGGATGGATGAGAGAGAGAGGATGATGGGGATGGAATCAAAAAGAAAAGCGGGCAGGGCAGGGCAGGGCAGCAAGAGGGAGTGAGGGCGCGAGAGAAGACGTTGGCTGTGTGTGGCTCGGCAGCAACAACGATAGCAACCCAACCAAAGAAACAAACCCTGAGCAAATGAGCAGAAAAAACGAACGTGAAGAAAGTTTCATCAGCCTCCCTCACTCTTTTTGTCCTTCCCTTTCACTTCCCCTTCCCTTCTCCTTCTTTTCCAGCTTATCATAAGAGTAACAAGAAGTGAAAGCGAGAAAAAGTAAATAAAAATAATAAATCAAGAGAGCAGCAGAGAAGAGAAAAAAAAGAAACATGTCGCACCCTCCCGACCAGGCCCACCCCACCGCGCATCCCTCAACAGGGAAATGTTTCCAGCATTCATAGAATTATCCAAGTCGAGTCCAATCTTATCCCTTTGTTTCTTCATTCTTATCATCATCATGGTGCAGTTAAAGACGTCATTTCTCTAAAATTTCAGCGAATCCACATAAACAATTTCAGGTATGCCATCTCTTAATTCTGCTCTTGGTTACGGACGGTTTATCATTTGCTCCGCCTCTTCCCCTCCTCCTGCAGTGCTTGTGTCCCTGCATTCTATGTGAATAAAGCGAGCGAAAGAGCAACCAGTTTCTCTTTACGAGTGCTAATAATGCTGCTAGGAATACGACAAGTTACAAGCGGGCTGCAATACTCTACTCGAGTAGTAGACAAAGCACTGTCGTGAAATATCCCCTTTCCCCTTCGTTACTGGCGCGCGCTGTAGTGTTTTCATTTATTCCTACCCTTTTTTTATTTTGCATGAGCCCCGCCGTCCTTGAGCACATAAAAAAAAAAGCGAAGCGAGATACCATAGACGGGGTCCGAACCACAACCCACACGTGGCCCTCGTCCCGTAGTTACCGTGCTTGTACAGTGCAGCGTATTCCACATTTCATGGGGTTCAGTGTTCATTTCTTTGTCGGTTTCTGGAAGTCGATATTTCCTCAGATTCCGATCACGGCACGTGCGTCAATCATAGTCCGCTGGTATCAGGTTGAGCTGGATAGAACTTCGCCTTGATGCATTTTTATTAAGAGAATTCGGATTGTGGCGAAGAAGAAAAAACTGGGGAGAAAAGAGAAGGGAAGAAAAAAGAAAAATCAAGATTGAAATTCAGAATTTCGTTCCCAAATTGAAGTGCTACAGATAATCTTTAGCATTGATTGAGCCTCCAAAAATAGAAATCCTGGCCTGCTCTGTTTTTCGTTTGCGTTCGAAACCAAACAAAAAATAGAAAAGAAGCCAATAAGGTACGGTGCAAAAGCCCACAACTACTCGATACAGATACTGCGCCCAAAGTTTTGTGAAACCGAAAGCAGATGACTCCACAAGGAAAGGGGAAGAAAAACAAGTTAATTTGTACCCAATGGAAATGATAAACGAACGTTATCTTCTCCCCACCATCTCCGATTATCAATCGGCCCCCACTTTGCTCTGCCTCACCCCCTCTCCCCTCAATTCTGCGCGAGTCCAAGGGTGTTTGACTAGAGCTCCCTTCCATATTGTACAAACTACCATCCGCCCACCACTCAGACTACCAGCAGTCACAGCATCCGAGAATCTAACCTTCCCGATGCAGCCCTCGTCCTAGGCAAGAATCCTCCTCCCCCCAACCCAACCCAAAGTCGAAGATATCGCCATTACTAGTATGATACAAAAGAAAAAAAGAAAAAAAAGCCACCAACGACCGTGAACTCCGCTTTTCGTTCAGAACCGGGTATTTGTACATCATGAAGTAGTACCCGAATACTTTATGAGTTTTTTTGTCAAGAAAAAAAGGGGGGGGAAACTAGGTTTCGCTTTTTGTGTCGTCGTTATTCCGTTGTGGATTTTTTTGTTTGTTCCCCAGCCGGTCGTTTTGTTCGTTGTTTCGTCTCAGGGAAAGAAGCAAGAGTTGTTGCCTAAAGAAAAGTGAAAATAAAAGGGATAAAAAAAGACTCGATCGAGAGTTGTGTAAGAAAGTATGTAGGTGATTGATTGTGTGTGCTGTAAGGCTGTGGGAATGAATCAGTCCATGTAGAAATCACCCTTGAGCATCCTCTCTTGAAGCGGGTCGTGAGCATCCTTAGGCGAGATGGCGTTGGCTGGTGGCGGCATGACTGAGATGGATTGACGGCGTTGAACGGGAGCCTCGTCCCTGTCAGAGCCTTGGGATTGGGATCCGGACCTTCCATCCAACCAGAAGCCTGCAATTGTGATATATGAAGTTAGCACTTGTCTCTTATCTATTGAATAATCTAATCGGGGTGCGGGGAGGGCTGGGGTGGAGGGAGAGAGAGGATGCTAACCTCTAGTCACCGTCGGAGATGCCGCCCCCGCACTTACGGGGAAATTGACTGGGTTTCTACCTTGCGGAATCCGAACGTCCCTAAGAGCCCTTGCTCCAAAGCTAAGCCTTCTGGCGAACGGGCTGCCGCCCAGGCTGGGCGGGCTGCCAGCAGTGGCCTCGCCTTCTTCGATAGCGCTCTCGTCTACGGCCGAGGAGGCCGAGGAGACTGAAGAGATGGACCCTCTTCGCATCGACATGTTTGTTTGGACCCGTGGAGGAGAGGTTCCAGAGGCATTGGACATGCTCATCCTTCGCCGGTTTGCCTGGGCTGCGGCGGAAGTGATGGGCCCTGGGTAGGCTGAGGTTGTGGGAACTCGGCTCGTGGAGAAGAAGTCGGTCAAGGTTCCTGGACCCAGAGAGCCACGGCGGGAATGGGAATAACTTGGGGGCTGGCCATTGGTCGCCTGTTCGGAGGTACGAGCAGAAGACATTGTGATTGGTTGATGGGAGGGGATGTAGGTGGTGGGAAAGTTTGAGTTTGTAAGAAAGTATTGACTTAGGGTCTTGCCTAGGGCTCTTAAAGCACTAACAATAAAGATAGAGAAGGAAGAATAGGGGGAAGCAGGTTTTATAAGGTCGTTGCTTCACACACACTTGATTTGATCTGTTGATCAGGGAAGAAGGGGAGAGAAGAGTAGAGTGAGAGAATGAATGAAATGATCAGGTCTGATGGGACGATGATGGTACGATAAGACTGCTCCTCGAGAGGACCTACTTAGAGGGGGCGGTTGCCTGGTATTAAATATAATATATATGTATGCCGGCTAGGTGCAGAAATCGCGAGGTTTTGGTTTTAGAAAGACGGAGTAGTGGAAGGAGTGGGCTCTCTATAGACGTGAAAGGAATGGGAAAGGAGTTCGGGGGGGTTTTGTACCTCGCACGCTGGGATGGCCACGGGCGTAATTATTGTGAGGGGTGTGGTGTGGTGTGTATTTTCCCCTATGATACCCACCCACACAGTTCTCGCGGCGCAGCTAACCTCCACCTCCTCCATCATAGTAGTGGGGGGGCAAAATAAGTAGTTCCAGCGGCTTTACCCTGTGAACAGAGAGAGAATAACGGGGGTGGGTGGCCATGTTGATCACCAATACCGGCGTGGGGCCAAGCTGTCCTCAAGAGAACCCAAGGACGGCAATCAGGGCAAAGGAATGGGTTACCGGCACTGTTGGAAGCAAAGCAAACCAGCGAATTTTAGATATAGCCACAGCAAAGGAATGAAAAAGAAATTCTACAAGTGATGAATAAATTGGAGAAAGAGGTGTGGAAGCCAGCATCTTGGGGCATCTGTGCGATGAGAGAGGAACCATGCTTCAACCGCAGCCAACAGGAGGAATAAGAAAGGCAAAAGGTCAAGTGGCAAGTTCAACCGATACTCGGTCGTTGAATCTGCGGTGAGCAGACCGCTACCGGTACTCAGGCTCGCATGAGGGCAAGAGATCATGAAGGAGAATTGGGGAGCATAAGAAGTCAGAAGTGAAGATCCAATGTGCAATCCCGAGCTATCGCCAATAAGATTGAAACATACAGCAAAAACTTGTAGAGAGTGTAACCAAAGATTGCCCTTTCCATCCGCAGAACCTTGGGACGGAGACGAGACAGAAGAGGAAGAAAGAAAAAAGGAAGACGTTTCGCTTCATCCCCAGTGACTTTTTTAGTTATCAGTCTGGTAGCCGAATCTCGTTCACAACCTCCCACATGCATACGTGAAACCCCAGAAATCGAGTACGGTAGGGCTTCCCCGCACTTTGTCCCCCGAGCACAAAATGGCTGTCAATCGAATCCATCATAGGACGAGTCTCAACACTAGCGTCCACTTTAGCGTCCCCCACCTTCCTAGCACCCACCCTCCAGAGCAGCAGTGATAAAAATCGTTGGAGAGGTGGAAAAAGGACTTTTTTAAATCCTCCAATGATAGTCTGGTCTATATGTTAGGGTTTTCTTTTTTCACCTCTTATGATAGCAAGGTTGGTACTTGTACTATTCGAGTACTGTTAAAGCATTCAAGAAGCCCTTCATTCTTTGGGGGTGGTTATCATAGGGTTACTGTTGGAAGAGTGGTGGTCTAGTCTATTCGTAGCTTAACAGCAGACCGGTGTTGCAGACGAGAACCGTATACTCATGCTGTACTCGCAATAGCGGTAGCAGCAGTACTGGTACCGGAGCATCTAGGCCTTGGCCACCTCCCCATGCCGTCAACAATTGCGAAGCCCGGACTTCCCCCTCCTTCACCCCCTGCATACCATTGTCTGCCAGTATCCTGACCACACGATATCATGATAGACACTAAACCCAGCCTTCCAGAACACCGATCGTCACCCGATATCAACGCTCCACCAACGCAACAGCACACATACGAGTAGTACCGGTACGAGTACTCGGATGCAAAAAAAACAAAAAAAACATCGCCACAACAATCACAAAAAGAAATAAGGGAGAAAAAATATTACAAGAGGACCCTGATCATCCCACAGCCCTTAGGAAACAAATCAGGCCTTCTCTATCCCGAAGCCGTGGAATACCGGTGCACCAAACCAATTCAATTAGCAGAGCAAACTCAACCAATCAGGCAAAAAGGAAAGGAAAGGAAAGGAAAAAAAATACTCGAGTCAAGAAAGGTTGTTCTATCAGCGTCGAGGTGACGTCGGATCGGCGTTTCTCTACCTTTTTTATAAATGGACGGTATGGTTTCATATGCCTGCTTGCGAGCAGGCAAGCTAGGGAAAGAGTCCGTGGGATCGACTTTTGGTATCAAGGAAGTTAGGACTGTCTCTAAGGAGGGGAGGAGATCTCCAATTTCATAATTTATTTCCCGGTATGATGACGATGAACAGGTGTGTTACTTTAACTCACTTAACCTCAACTTTATCATCCCGGCGGACCGCCACCGCGTCTAGCGGTACGTTTGACATTTATGGCACAGGTACCAGTGCTTGTGCCGTAAACACAACCAAGCACGGCACACAGTAACACAAACCACAAACAAAACAAAAACAAGCAATCGGGAGAGAAACCATCCCCTATCGATCAATATGATACTCGAGTACGGCAATTCATTAGTCCGCTCTTCTGTCGTCCACGCACTCCAGTTATGTTGGAGCATGCAGGTCATCGGATTCGCGATGATAGAGACCGGTAGACCGGGGAGAGGGGGGGAATGAATCTTTTACATTTTTATGTTTTTGCTTTTTTGATTCTCCGTGGAGGAGGGCATATCCTCCTTCTTTGAATAGATCTCCTTCACGATGGACGTTGCATTGCATTCTACGCTACTCGAGTACGAGTACTTCACAGAACTTGACCAGCATAGATATCTGCTTTCCAATCTCACAACTTCACTTCTACAGTCTCTCCGCTTTCCCTTCCCTCTCCTCACCGCAGCTAGAGTACTGTACTACACTTCAGCATGCTTAAGCATTTGAAATTAGCCCCATACTCGAGTACAATACCGCACTACCCTCGACACAGATCGAAGATCGAACACATGAAGAATTTAAAATATATTAAATGGAAAAAAAAAACAAAATCCACTCCCGGTATCCCATACATTGCTTCTTCTTTTTCATCATTTTTGTTTGTCTTTTTTCTTTTTTGGATAAAAAAAAAAAAGTGTGTGGGGTGGAGGGTCCGGGCAAGGGTACGGTATGTGAAGCACTCTCTCGAGCCACTATCATCCTGCAAGAATTGTTGAGATCGTTATCTGGTCAGATTGCTCTACAGGTGTCATACTTGATTAATATCGATATGAGGGGCGGAATACCGTACCCCAAGAACTTGAATAAACGAACCATGTGCTAGGACGTTGGAGTTGCCTCTCTTAGTAAGGTCTGGTGTTTTTTTTTTTTTTTTTTAATTTTTGATTCATCTCGGAGAGCAAAGTTTTGACCCAGTTTTTTCGCTCCTTTTTCGGGAGGAGGAAATTTCGGACTACGGTACCGGGCGATATCGCCCGAGTTCTCACGGTTATACGATATAATTAATTTTCATATAAACTATGGCATAGTTGTCTGATGGTTTTTTTGGAGAAGGGTAGGGTAGGGTAGGATTGGTGAAGCCAAAGAGAGGGGATCTTATCACCTTCCTCTCCGCCCCTCAGCTATGATGCTTTTTTGAATATGATAAGAATGTGGGAGTACAGTGCTCGTGTGCAGTGCGGTGGGAATAGACGGGTATCATATGTTAAGTTGGGGGAGAAAGAGGGGGAGGGGTGGGATCAGTACCGTCGTAGGCTACATACAAGCACAGCACATCTATCGCAAGTTCCGGGAGATCTCCCGGAACTTTTCCAGTTTTCAATTTACCGGTATTATATATTTATCAACTTTACCAATATACTTACTAGGTTATACTTCGAATCGTATCGTATCGAGATGGATATATCATATGGGTACGGGTGCGGTACGGAGCGGTACGGTGTGAGGGCCGTACAATATCACACTGCGATGGGTACCTTATTTAATAGTGAGTGACTTTTGCTACTTTTTTATTCCTTTTTGTTTTATTAAAGATTCTCTTATCCTTATTGCCACTCGAGAATTCAGCCAGGGCAACCGGGAGGAGGAGGAGGAGGAGGAGGAGGGGCGGAATAATAATATAGGGCCAGGTACATCTTCTCCATCCCAGATTTCACAATAATCTCGTACACTAGATGTGCGGGTATCGTACCACGGAGTTGATGTTATCTATCTATCCATCTCTACTATGTATCATACATATCCTCCTTGAATGGACCGGGGGTACGCCATGTCTACAGCAACTATGAAGATCATGGGATGAGGTCCTGCCCTATGCTCAGGGCAAATAGTTACTCTTTCTTTCCTCGCTGGGAGCGGATCACCGCCGGCCAAAATTGCGGCAACCTCGGAAAAGGCTAATGGTAATAATATCATTATTATGAGAAATTATTCACCGACTAATGCAGACTGACTCCACTGGTCTGGAGGTATATAATAATATTTATTATAAGTTAAACCAACCCTAGCCTAATCCATCCTCTACAGTACTATCAGTACAATACATCTGGAAAGCGTCGCATATGTATTACGGTACCCGCGCACCCGGTAATCATAGGCGAAGAAGCCTACCTATCGAGAACACTGTATCATGCCAATATGTAATCCCAATCCTACAAGTAACATAAAATTGAAGAGGAGAAAAAATAAAATAAAATAAAAATACCCAAGTGAGTCAACGCCTACAGACACCGACACTCAAGATCTCGAGTATTATGATAGGTCCTCGAGCACTGCGGGACTTGAAGTTATCCGAAAATGGCCAATCAGATAACTCCCATCTGTTAGCAATTAGACCAACTTCTTCCTACTACCCTAGGAGCGCCAGGAGCGCCAGGAGCACCAAGACACCCCAACGAACAAACTCTAGCAAGACCGGAAGGAAAGGAAGAAAGGAGAAACACCAGAAATCAATGACATCTCTAATAGCACTCATTTGATAAACCAGACGGAAAACCAAAACACCCCAAAACTGAAGGTTTTCGAGCTATGTATAACTTAACACCATTATTACCTAGCCACCCTTTCCCTTAAGGCACCTGCCAAGACCAGGGTTTTTGTACTATACTCGTATGGGAAAGATATGGGCTATTAATACATTGCGACATATATAGTACACCTTAAGTTACGCAGTTCATATGCTCACACAGCTCTGCACAAACTCTATAAAAAAAAGCTTGAAATAAATATTGTAGTATTATACTTCAGATACGCTAAATTTTATTCCAAAACTGGACTTCTATACCGTAGCTCAAAAAAACCCCCAATTTTGGTGTACTTTTGACCTCTAGCTACTATTATAAATGACCGCTATTACCGGTATCTCCAACCCCTCCCCCAGACTTTCCCGAAAGTTAAATTCCTGCAGGATTCTCCACATTACCGGGGAACCGGTGAGGTCTCGATAAGCCAGGACTAGAGTAGTATTTTATACGGTATCCTATGCAAAACTCCATAATTCCCACCCCATCCACTCCCAAACCCACCCACAGACTCCCTCCCTCCCTGCCCCGCCCAGCTCAGCCTCCGTGTTGTTGGGACTATAGTTGCGTGTTATGAAATTGTTTGCCTCTACGATAGCCGCCTCATATCATTTTCCCCGATACCATTTCTCTTTACCTTGATTTTTTCCTTTCCTTTCTTCTTCACTTTCTCTCTGAAGCGCTCTTTTTTCTTCTATTGAAGAACTGACCACAATACGAAGCACAATCTCTGCTTCCGCAATCCTATTCACTTCGTGACCTCAACAGTACCCAGTACCGCCTCAATACTTCTGACACGTATTCTCAATATGCCAAGACTACCCGAGTGATATCTCATGACTATTCAAAGAGGAAAAAAAAAACAAAGAAGCAAAAAGAAAAGAAAAAAGTGGGGAAATTACCGTAAACCCCCTGGGTGAATTTAAAACTTGCAAAGATTTTCGTGGGGTTCCTTGCTCAGTGGCGTTTTTGCCAAAGTCCCCCCGATTCCCGGGCCAGCTAGCTAAATTACAGTGTGATATAATAAGAGGGAGGATTTCGTTTGGGGCTGCGCTGGGCGGATTTGTAAGGTTGGGGTACTGTGCTGTACCCCGCATTTGGCCAGTGAGTGAGTGAGTGAGGAGAGCGGTAAGATTTCTGTCCGATGGCATGGGATGGCGATCAGGGGGGTGGGGATAAGTTTCACTTTTGAGAGTTGTTTGAGTCTGGTACTCTAGAGGGCACCTGTATGAACGGGGGATGGGGAGCGAGGTGTGAATAGCTTTAGTTTTTGAAGGAATGTTGAGTATTGACGGGTTTCTAGGCCGCAAGCGTTTGTATAGTGGTGTCAGCCTACGTTATTGCTCCTTTTGAAGTGATTTCCTACGATCTGATACTGCAGCCTAGGCTAGGACTAGGATAGGTGTATAGTATTTTATCATAAACCACAGGCGCAGCATCATGCTTCAGCGGCAGTCTAGGCCGTAGTCATGGCTCCCTGTCATATCATGTCATCTCTGTGTCAGCGTTGGCATCCTGGCACTGACGAAATCCTCGTCCTCGCATTCTGCATGTAGATATGGGTTTCAATTCGTAATTCAATCATTTCATTCTTCTTGACTGTGTACTTGGCCCAAATGAAAAAATGAATAAAAAGAAGGAAAATATTAGGAGTAGAGAGAGAGCACAAGCCGAGGCTTTGATATAAACCCTGCAGATTACCTAAGGGAGATAATGGAGAGAGCTTCATAGAAAAAGGGAAATCCCGGCGCCGAATGACTAAAATAAAAATAAAAGAGAAGCCCCGCTTAAAAAACGGGAATGGTGGCAGGGAGCTTATCCAAGGTTGTGAGCACGCCTACGTCCCGGAAAATTGTCAGCCAACCATTCAGCACGCTCACATGCAAAAGCGGTCCTGCTGCGGTTAAACTTACCTGCGACACCAGTGATAGTTGTGTTTGCCTGAGAGTTTTTGGTTCCCACTTTAACGGTCGTCACGTTCTTGATTGCCTTATTGCGGCCCAATTCATTCGCCCAAGCAAAGACTGGTTCGTCATCGCGGCCGTCTCCCATAACCATTAGGAAGTCCGTTCCGGGCTCCTCTTGGCCGGCCTCCAAAGCCATGGCCTTTTGTGCTGCAGTCGTCTTTGTCCAGTCCATAGATTCCACAAGGACTGCCCCGCCGAGGGGAACCGCATGAACGTTGTAGCTTTCACATGAGTCGTTTATGTGATTGCAGCATTCGCCAGCTTGCCGTGCAGCGAGCGTCTGATCTTCTGCCCCGCTGTAGTGCCATATATAAGAGCAATTCCGCTCCTCAATGAAAGTGCCAGGTGTCCTTTCGACGTAGTAATCCATAATTTCTTTCACGCTCTTCTGCCACGGGAGCTTATTATCCGCCAAGCGCATCCAACGGTCGTTTTGGAACATGCGCATAAAACAGCCGCTCTCGGCAATGAGTCCAATTCCTGGAACCCGGTGGAAGAGACGCTCAAGCTCCTGCATCACATATCAGCACCGTGGGTTGTTCAATTTAGGAACAAAGTAGAAAAGTATACCTCAGGAGTTCTGGAACTCATCACGTACACCACGTTTCGCTCATCAATGAGCAAGTCGTGTAAAACGTCTAGAGTGCGTTGAGGACTTGTGAGAATGATACTGGTAGGAGAGCCCCACGAAGCTAATGTCCCTTCATAATCCAGAAAGAAAACTCTCTTCTCGGATTTTTCGTACGCCTCCACAAGAGCCTTTGTCGATAATCTCGGGATCATAGTTGAACCGCGTCGCTGCTGCTCTTCCCAAGAACGATCAAGCTCATTTATGAATGTTTGACACCAGTATGCTGCATTATGGTGCATAACAATTTTGTGCAACTTCTTCCATCTCTCGCTCTTCTCTTCTTCCGGCATCGTGAGAGCCTGGTAAAGTGCGTCGGCACATTTGCTGTGGTCCCACGGGTTCACAGATATCTCGGCGCTATCAAACACAGAAGCGCTCCCGGTAAATTCACTGAGAATGAGCGGGGCATGCTTCTCACCCTGACAACAGACGAACTCATGACTCGTCAAGTTCATACCATCGCGAAGGCTGGTCACGACGAGAGCATCGGCAATAGTAAGGAGTGCGAGATACTGGGAATAGCTAATGTCTTGGTGAAGATATACGACTGGTTGGTAATCCAAGGTGGAATGCGTGCAATTGATGCGAGTTACAATGTCGATAACGGTTGATTGCGACTCAACAATGGAGGTTGTAGTGAGAGCAACTTGTATCAAAATGACCTGGTGACTTTTAATATCTATATCTGGAAATTGTGAGCCGCAGTTACCTTTCCGACCCATTCGGGATGCTTCTTTAGGAAAAGCTCAAATGCCAGCAGTTTCTGCCTTACACCTCGCACACCATCCAACTAAAAAATAATAAGTGCCAAGAACAATGCCAGACACTAGCGAGGGGAGCTCACCTTGTCTCGGGCGACGAATAGCTTCTTTCCGGCATACCTTGTTTTAAGGGTATCCAACCACTCTTGAACCTTTTCTTCTTTCCTCTTCTCTTCTAGTTGGGCAGGGTTTATACCAATCGGCAAGCTAATAACATCAACAAACCTGTCATCAAGCTCTAATCCGTCATTTTTGGCCTCAACACATAGTAGTCTGCTGCAAGTCTGTAAAAAGTGGCGTGTGTACTCCTCCGTCTGAAATCCGATTAATGAAGCTCCCAACATTCCCTCCAACAACTGTTGGCGATGTGCCAAGCAGCGGAAGATTTCTGAGGATGGGAACGCTACGTGGAGAAAGAATCCGACCTTAGCCTCTGGACCGAGAGCTTCTCTGACCATCTTAGGGACTAGGAGTAAGTGATAGTCGTGAACCCAAACAGTATCGCCGCGCTTGTAATCCTTGATGATGACGTCGGCAACACAACGATTGACCGCCACAAAATATTTCCATGAGTGATCCAAAAAAGCTCTGTAGATAAATTAGATTTTTTTTCTCTTTCGCAAAGTATTGAGGAGTTGTGTCTACTTACTTGCTCTTTGGATGATCCGGAATTTGATAGTGGAAAACGGGCCACAAAATCTAATGAAGCAATCAGTATATTTGCTGACAACTTTGATAGATTATTCAAACCTCCTTGCAATAGTGGTTATAATGACTATCGAAATCCTTATCTTTGGGAAAAGCTACAAGTGAATCGTAGTCTTCGCGGAGGCGCCCCTCGATTGCAACTTTCACCGATTCCTCGAGGTCATCTGTAGGAAATCCCAACGCTCCAACCCAGGTTTTGTCCTCCAAGACCCCAGAAGAAATTGCGGCCTCGACAGCATTTCTTAATCCACCATTCCCTTGATCCGCTCTTTCGATACGCCAAGACTTATCTGTAAATGAACAACTACGCTCGGATGCAGACGACCGGCGCTTTTCACGCTTGTGGGTGATGGGAAGAGGAAAGTAGCTATCTTCGAGGCCCTGCGTATTGGAAGCGATAATATTCTCGATGGAGCTCGGCGGTGGTACTCCTGTTGGCGGTTTCGATTGCTGGGGCTTCCGGGGGAACCCTGGCTCAGCGGGAGAGCCTAATACCGCATTTTCAGAAGTACTGAGGTGGAAAAAGGGCTCCTCCCTTGTAGGGCTACCAGCGGCAGTTGGAGTCAATGGAGGGGTTGGTTCATTCGCTGATATCGGAGAGAGACTTCTACCCAGTGTTTGAAGGAGATTCGGTACTGGGGCTGGTGTCTCAAATGGAGTGCGAACGATATCGGTGCGGTTATTGATATTGGCTGCCAACTTCATTCGTGGTGGTGAGCTCTGGGAATCCGAAAAGGTTCTCTCCAGAGGGGCAATGGGTGACCCGAGCGGAGGTTTATGCTGGGGGGTTTCGGCGCCATTGTCAAAATGGACGGTATAAGGGAGGTGGCTGAATCGAGGATGTCAGTTCCCAGCAAATCGGGTAGGGTTGAAGGTAGCCAACAACAAAGGGAAACCCCAAAGGAGTGAAGATTCTCACAGAGAAGCCACGAATGTGGTCATAGTTGCTACGCGAGGCCTTGTAACCTCTTAGCACGCTTATGTTGACTCGCGAGGCCAGAGCAGAAATGCTAATTCCTTCGGCCAAGCGAAGGAGTACAATTCAGGCAAAGTAGGGACCGCTGGGGTAACTGCCGTACAGCAGGAGAGGGCCGGTGCTGAGGTTGTCAGAGACAGACCCGGGAGAGTAGGAGGAGGTGGTGGTAATTGGGTTAAAGGTAAAGAACCGTGATCAACAAGTATTTGGTGGCAGTGAGCCGAGCAATTGTGAGAAGGAGGAAGTCGGGGTTGCTTGGTGGAGGGGGAAGATTAGGGACAGCAATCGAGGGACTCAAGGGAGGGTCAAGATCAAAGGAGTATTAGTCTACACGTTGGGAGTTAGAAGGGGACTGGGACTAGAAAACACTTTATATTTGTTTCTCCACTACCTAGCAGTAAAATATCTAGAGCTTTCCGCGTGGGGGAGGGGGAGGTGGGAGTCTTGACGTAACGTTAGGGTGTTAAGGCGCAGTAGTGGCACTATGTTTTTTTTATTGAGACATGCAGACTAAAAAGCTCCGCTCGCTCCCCACTTTCCCATCCACCCTTCCCCGAATAGGAGGCTCTCACCCAGACTCAGTACCATTGGCCGGGATCTGTTTCCCTGGCATACAGGTATCGGATATACAAGTATCGGAAGTGGCTAACACCCGGGTAGGCAGGCACGTGCATGATTATAATATTGGGCTGAAGAGAGCGTGAGGGGAGGAAATGAAGGAGCGTTTTCCTTTCACGCCACTCTTACCTTGCCTAGCATATACCGATATATGTGTTTGCCGGGTGTTGAGGCCGAAAAGTGAGCATTGGGCGGCGACCGATGTCAAATGAGTCCTTGTATGTATTCTCCAGATATCACTAACAGGCCAGAGGTGGGTAGAAAAAGGTCGTGATCCTAAAGGGCCCCCTTAGATAAGGCGAGAAAGGGTACAAAATACTGTAACTCCAATTGTTGTGTCCTCTACGGTATTTCGCCGTGGAGAATCTGCCGGACTACGCTACTGTGATCCATAGCTTACCATTGAACCCAACACTGAGTTCAGGGTATGGTAGGGAATCAGGAAGGAAGCACATGTCATAGGCCTAGTGAAAGTGGAAGCCAGCGGAATGTGCTAAGTTAGTGGGCCCCTGTGATTATGGATCACGGGGACCCGCTAAAAAGTGATGCTGCTAAGTTACTGTCAACTAAACCTAAAAGTCTGGCGGTAAATGACAGTATCTCGATGAGGAATATCGACTCTCTTCGGTAGAAAGAGAAAACTGTGTTGAAATGGGAAGGCATGGGCGGCGGACTGTTGGAGGTTCACTCACTTTCAACGCTCATGCAACGGAACGTGAGAAAAAAGGAAATTGTAATGTCGGAAATCGTCATGCATATGGTAAGGCCATTCTTCCCGGCTGCCAAGAATTATTCTTGTAAGCATGGGGCTGACGTATGAGGAAACCGACCAATCAAATAAGAGGCTAATTTAAGTTTGGCTCAACCTCATCCCAAGCTCGAGTGTTGAATGATCGGGCCGGTCACTCGGAATGAGAAAAGTTGTGGGGGACTACAGTAAAAAAAAAATGAGGGAACAAAATGATTGAATATGCCAGGGGGTTTCTTGGAATCAAATGCTGTCCAGTGTTACTATATCTTGTCTTTTGTTCGAAAGACCTTAACTTGGAGCCATGCCAGAGAATAAGTGTGAGTAGCTCTTCATCTAAACTACGGTACGCTGGCTAACTCGAGGAGGCGGGACATCTAGGGCTTGTCTATTTTTTGTGTTATGCAGCATAGTACAGCACGGGCACCAGGGAATTTTTTCCCCTCATATTCAAGTATTGCTCGCGATTGGATCTGCTATGATAGCAATGGGTGAAGGGAAGAAGACTGGATCGGGCCCAATGAAAGCACATCGATTGTGATACCGAACGGTCAGTGACTTCGTGTTCCTGAACACTGCTCGAGTATATCTTGTTCGATTGTGCGTGCTGTCCTACAGGGGCGGCAAGAAAGTTTCTCTCGGGCCTACGACGGGAGAAGGATGGCAGGGGAAGCCGGCCGTATAATTTGTTTCCATATAAGTGCTCCGTCCTGTCACGGGTAAGTGGGCAGGTGCTGTACCTAGCTCACTTCCACTCGACTTCCTGAACGTCACAACCTACAATGCTGGATGGTGCCTTTACGGGGCCTTGCTTCTCCGATTCTCCGCCAATATTACGCAGTTCACCCTATTATAGGCACCAAACGGCTATTGTCACGTTTGAATCAAAGTACAGTAGCATCAATTGTGAATTGGGCTCCACGGTTGAGGCCAGTGGCATCTTTGTATGGGGTGGGCAAAAGGCTTTCCATCGAACCCAAGACTCACGTAGTGGGTAATTGATGTATGTATTGGTACGGGCTGTAGTAGAAGGGTAGTGGGCGGAGGTAAGGCTCAGTCCGGAAGTCATTGATTATGAATGTGCTGGTAGTAGTCTAGTGGAAATCGAATTTAGGCTCAATAATCCTCTTTAAACGAGTAGAAAGCGTTCCGTTTAGTCTATCAAGAGTAGAGTAGTCTTATTAGCCGGGTAGAAGGAGAACCCCTACCAAGACTCGGGTGATACACACATTAACAACCAAAAGCAAAGAATGATGGGGGCGTAGTGGAGAATATTCCCCGGAGACACCATATGCCATCACACCCTTCGCATAGTACGGTATTCTATTAGACAGAGTTGTCATAGGGTATCGAAAGTGTTGGAAGTGTCATGTATCGAGCCGGAACTTTATAGCAAGCGAAGAGAACTGCCGTAAGTTTTGCTGCCGATACTGCACATGTACTTGCAGTGGTGAAACGACCTCAGTCCAACAATAATAAACCCTTGCTTTAATTGTAGCGCCACGACAAATGTACGAGTATGATACATGTATCACGCAGAAATACCAGACCGTGTATATTAAGTAGAACGGAGCTAGCTTTTAAATCCGGCGGCACTACCCGATTATTGGACATGGGATCTCACCTTTGAAACTGAAAAAAATGAAAATGGGAAAAAAAGCGACTCTTGGGCCGTGGCAGGGCAGAGTTATGGGTGATGACGGAACCGTGACAAGGTATTGGGCTATGACATCATTGATGCAGTCCTCAAGATTCTCCACCAAACAATGAAAATTGAAAATAATAATAAAAAAACGAGAAAGAACCCATGATGGAGGATCTATCAGAACGCCCATTTCATATTTCTACTGTACTCGTAGAGCGATCGATACCGCAAGTGAATCTTCCCCACATCCTTCAACCCACCCATAATCCCTCCCTATTATATCCCCCCCTCCTCCTCCTCCTCCTCCTCCTCCTCCTCCTCCCCTTTCCCTATCTTCTCGACTCTAATCCATCAGGTCCAAGTGCTTTATCACGTGTGATTGGACACCGCCAAACTACGCGGTTAGCTCACTTCCCTGTCGATGATCATTCGTTCTGCTCCAGCCTACCGGTACCGTCAATTGCCCTGTAAAGAGGACTGAACCCCACAGACTGGTAGAGCCGGTGCCAACTTGGGGACCATAGCCAAGTTATCAGCTTTTATTTCAACCCCCACTGTGTCTGCAACTTTCCATCTAGTCCTCCCCCTTCAATTCCTCCCTATTAAGAGTCACCTGTCCTAAGTTATCTGCAGTCCCCTTGCCGTTCGATCTCTACAAAAGCTATCAAGAACCAGCAGGACGCAGAACAGGTGGTTTAGGGAAGCCATTGACTACAAAAAATGTCCACTGTGCTGGCCCAACCCGCAGCTCTATTCCCAACCAAGAGCCCGACGAACTGGCCGGAGACAGGTACGACGGATACCTCGTCCACATCCTCGATACCTGCTTCCGCGGCGATCCCCACTCATTCCCCTATGGCTTCTATAGGAGTAGACGTAATGTCTGCTGGGAGCCGGGATGCACTGATGCATACCGCCTCTACACAGACCGATAACGGGGTTTTATCATGGGCTACCGGCCCTGCTGCGAATCGAGCCAACGACAGAAGTTATTTGCAGGGTCAGGCGGAAAAATCTGGCCAAGAAAGTGATTTAGACTCCCCTCTTCCAAAACCTAAACAGGGCGCTGGTTTGTCTGTCTTTCCAAATTTCATTGCACCGGGGCAATCACAGCAACTTGCTGATACGTTCCACTACCAGCTTCCCACTACCTACGCAGGGCAGAAGCTCACGAGTTGCCAAGTTTCGGCAATATTGGCCTGGCAAACCCTGAGGCAGCTGGCGCTGCGGCAGCTTCTCTTGCACATACTTCTACCAAACTTGCGGAAATATGGAAGCCTGACCCCATATCCGCAGCTGGAGCAGCAGCATGCCTAGCTCATACTAACCCTATGAAAGTAGAACCATGGAAACCCGCTCAAGGGACCGGGGCAGGCAAAGCAGCTAGCCATGCTTTGGAAGACAGCAACGACCGTACAAACCCCATACAGAATCGCAATCCCCAGAGCGTTGATCACTGACTGGCACTCAAGGAGCCATGCAAGCTTCTCGCACCGGGCCCTCTTCGGCCCCCCAACACGAGTCGGGGGCAAAGATCTCAAGAAACGCTTTGACAGCTGCATCTCTTGCTCACATGCCAATGGTTCGACGTGCGTCTAACGCTGTAGAACCGGCTTTCGAACGACTCGTCGAAAACGATCTCAACAACGCGGGCGGAGTTTCACAGCAGGAAAGGCGCAAATCGGATATTCTGCGAGCAGCCACAATATCCATGGCTCAGTGTAACTACGACATCCGCTCAGCTGACTCACCGAGACAGTGGCATCGTGTGCCGTCTCCAGGACGGCAGCGTCCTGCAACAACCCCGCCATCCTTGCGCCATCCAATCTACGGTCCGGACCTCGACGAGGCTGCATGCAAGGTCGCTGCAGAGCGTCTGACTTTGATCGGGTATGACCCCGAGCGCCCTGCTTCCCTCTTAGGGGCAAGAGGAGCTCGAGCATCCCCCAGTCGGTCTCGGCCAGTTATGGCTGAGGGCGCGGGCGCGGGCGGTTACAGCCGAACTCGCACAACCGATGGCAATCCATCCCGCTCGCGCGATAATCTAACCAAGCAAGAGAATAAAAAACGTGGTGAGAATGCTGTACTACTCATGACAGCAGCCCGACGAAACGTTCGGGCTCAGATGTCGGGGCTTGACCGCCAGGTTGCCGACTCCAAGGGTTTAGTCCGGCGGGAGGACTGGGAAACGAGAGCGAGAGAGCTAGCCCGGGCGGGTCACGATAAGCGTCAGCATCAGAATCACGGTAAGGTCAGCATTGGGGGCGGAGGATATATGACACGAGAGGAAATAGACGCAATTGCGGAGAGAAATGTGAGACCTGTCTTAGACGATATGACTAGGAAAGCTGAGGCGGAAAGAGCGCGGGTCTCTGCGGAAAAGGGTAGAGCGGCTGAAGGGCGAATGGAATTGGAGGAAAAGAAACGTCTCCAAGAAGTCTGGAGGGTGCAGGAGAAGGAGGTGCAAGAGGAATTAAAGAAAGCCAAAGGTATGCAAAAAATAAATAAATATAAGACCGAGCATCCCCGCATTACCCTAGAAAGCCTTTTTTCTTTCGTTCTTTTCTTTCCTTCCTTGCGCTTCGCTAAAATAAATGATTTTAAACACCTTCCCGTCGAGAACCCCGTACGCTAATAGTAAGAATGCAAACTCTATAGCAATGGGAAAAGAAGAAGAAAAACGTCGCAAGGAAGAGGAAAAACGCCGCCTAAAAGAGCGTCGGCAATCCTTCAAAACCGGGAGCAAGCCAGCAAAGGACAACAATAGCAATAGCCAATCGTTGCCACTGCCAGCGCCAATAGTATCCAATAGCAACAACGATTTCAACAATCACGCCCCAATAACCCCAACTTCACCAAAAGAAGAAAAAGGCCTGCGAGGTCTAATCAACAAATTCCGCGCGAGAAGACACTCGCGAAACGCTAGCAGAACTAGCTCGAAAGAGTTCTTCTCCATCAGTCGAACCGTAGCCACAAATAACAATACTACAAGCAATTATAATACAGCACCATCCCGCTACTCCAACATCCCACCACCACCACCACCACCATCTGCCCCCCAAACCAACGGCATTCAGGCCCCGACGACGACCCCCACCCTCACCGAAGTCGCCCTCCTAGGCGCTCCTCCGCCAGCCCCAACCGCCTCAACTCCAGCCCACAGAAGCCCCCCCCACTCAAGCTCTCCAGTCTCAAGTCTCCACTCCTTCAAATGCCGTGGAGAAACCGTGCCAGAAGTATACATTTCCGACGACGATGGCGATGGCCACGGTGCCGCCCACGACGACCGCAACAATAACAACAATCCCCGAAGGAGAGAAATGGAAGACACAGAAAATCACTCGGATAGCGCTGAGGAACGCGATACATTTCCTGGCCCGTCGCCGGCGATGGTGTCACTGGATCGCTCGGGAGAGCACTTGCCCTTGGACAGGGAAGCCTCAGCCGGGGAACCGGGGAATAGAAGTTCTGTTGGGAGCAAGTTTTTTGAGAACCTATAGACGGTGGAGGTGAAAGGGGTGTATAATTCTAATAATAGTCTTGTCCCGTTTCGATTCGGGGGTTTATTTATCATTTTCCTTTTGACTTTTTCGTTTTCCTTTTATTTTCCTATCTTTTCGTTCTTGATGGGCTGGGTTCGGTACTCATTCTCTCCATGCTCTTCCCTTTGTGCAATTGATGGACGGGTAGATGCATTTGTATGACGACGACGACTCGCGATCTAGGGCTTATGTCTTCCTTTCTTTCTTTCTTTCCCATCTTCTCTTCATCTCTTCTCTGCAATGCCCAGGTAGGGCAGGGCAGGATGCGGCGGTTGGTATATAACAGCTAGTATGATAATATGAACGGACGGACGAACGGGGCTGATATAATAATTAATTAACCTAGAAGGTTTTCTTATAATATAGGATTGCTATGGTGCGGGTGGCGATTGGTGATAATGTGTTTTTTTTGCTATGATACCCCAATAGGAGGCCTTGTTTGCAGCGTGGTTAATTCCTATGACACATGGTATCGCACCGGCACCCTCTATTCCTAACCTACGGTATACCACTGATGCTGAGATTATCACGGCTTAGCTTCTCGCCTCTTTGTCTTTTTTGATACTGTAACGCCTGGGTATGTAGCCCATCCCTTCGTCTGTATTCAGGACCTCGCGCTAAGTACGGGCACAGCTGGTAGTGGAAGCGATCGGTGGTGAAGTAACTAAAGAGAGCAAAGTTAGGAATAATTGTGACAACTATGATGTAAGAAGCATATGATGAACATGAAGGGTGGTACCGGTATCCTCTTCACTGCTGGGATAGCTTATTTGGGTAATCGTGATAGGAACAACTTCATGCTTCAGAAGCGGTGTAGTGCTCAGAATAGTGCCAAATGAGTACAGGTCAGCATGGTCATGATGGAAACCTGGCTGGCTGCGTAGATTTGCTCCCAACTATGGTACAAGTACGAGTACTTGCGCACTGCAAAAGTTTCCGGAAATGTGGACTTTTGCTTGGCGCTAAGTTAGGTGAGGCAACCAGCTAAAAATGCCAAGCCTAAGCTCCACATT